>Ga0310343_10000367_pt1 | contig 21410 bp, 23 predicted proteins | sample HC15DNA2025_MG_FD_203519 | JGI IMG/M metagenome (GOLD analysis project Ga0310343, IMG submission 203519) | Marine microbial communities from station ALOHA, North Pacific Subtropical Gyre - HC15-DNA-20-25_MG | ecosystem: Environmental > Aquatic > Marine > Oceanic | place: Pacific Ocean: North...
AAAAGGGGGTGCATTTGCACCCCCTTAGTATAAACATTTACCAGTAACGGTCGTCCCTTATCGAGAAGACCAGTTCTTGATATATGAATGTACTTTGTCTTGAAGAAGTTCCAAGCCACACTCAGTCAGATACTCTGACTTGATGCTATCTGCATCGGGTGCTTGTCTGTTCTCCAACAACTGAGTGTCCCTACCTTCAAGGTAGCGATAGCTCAGATATGGGAAGTCAACGATAATCATTGCGTTCTTCATGTTCGGAATTTGTCTGAACTGAGGATGCAAGTGAACCATTAAATCCCCTGCGAAAGTGGTGTACTGAGTTAAATTAACTCCGTATGCACCTTCGTAAGTTGTTGGCTTCCAACGATCCTTACCGATCTGTTGAAGTTGGTTAGCAACAGTTTCACCAACAAAAGCGATCTTCTGCTTGGAACCGTATTTGAATACGGATGAAATCAGTAGGCTATCAAAGCCTGCTTCAGTCATTTGACCAGCAGTAGAACCACCGTATGAGGCAAAGTCTGTCGTAACGTCTACAACATTAGTAAGACTGTTTAACAAACCACCAGTGAAACGGGTTGGCTGTGCAGAAGACCCATTCTCTTCATGCTTAACACCAAAGAACATAGCTCTTTCGATGTCTGACATGTGGAGTTTGAGAGCCTTAGTCATAGCCTCATCCATTTTGTCACCTGTACGCAGGTAGGTTGAGTTCAAAGTATTTGATACTTGGAACGCAGTCCTAAAGATTTGCGTATAGTTGCTTGCAACAGTTGCGTCGAAACTGATAGCAGTCGGCGCATTTCCACCTTCAGCCGCCGCAAAGCCAGCGATGAAGAGTTCAGCGTCATCTGCAATCTGGTGGGAAGTACCACCAATGTTTCTAGCTACTGTTAAAGTTGTTGCAGTGGTGTCGGCAGTAACATGCATTACTTCGCCTGTTTCACTGTTCACAACAATAGCACCAGTGATTGCGAACTTATTGTCGTCAGATGCATCAATAGTAACAGTGGTCGTCGAAGTAGACGATACAGCACCATTGACCTTCAACTTACGATCAGGAAGCTCGTCTCTAAAGTTTTTGTACTCTGGGTCATCTGTACCTTCTGATGATCCCATAGCAAGCAATGCGTTTAGAGGCGCATTACCATTTGGTTCCAAGAGCGTAAAAAGCTCTCGGTAGTTTTTCGGGCGGAAATCAGTCGTGAACTCGCCTGTTCCCCGCAATCCTTGAATAGCTGCCATGGTTAAATCTCCTATATAGCAGGTTAAAAAGAGGGTTTCGGTCGAGAAAACGGGGTCAAAACATCCCAATTCCCATTATGTATACGCACAAAGCCTTAGCGTTGTGGTTGCCGTATGAGGATATAGTATGCCAGACGAAGAGGTTTTTCGTCCCTATTTATAAAAAAAAATCCCCTAAGAGGTGGGAGTGATTCAAGCTATCACCTCAAAGGGGCAGTCTCAGGGAGAGATTATAAGGATTTCACATACATCGTGATTTCAAATCCAAGACGAATATTTTCATATTTTGGCTTAGACCATTTCATAACGTACCTCCTATTTTATCCAATTCCTTTCTTACTCATTATAGCGGCAGACATCTTATCAAATGTAGAGTCGCCTTGCTGTGGAGAATCCATACCGCCAGCAGACGGTGTTGATCCTAAAGAACCTGTATATGATTGCCTTCTTTGGGCGATGCCGCGCATACGCTCCATTTCTGGACTATCCATATTGTTCTTAAAATCCTGCATAACTTTAAGAGTTAGTTGGGGATCAATAAAGTCTTCTTGTGTAAAACCTCGCTCGGCAAAGAAGGTCATAAAGTCGTCTGCCTTGTCGTCTGGCAAACCTAATGCCTGCTGTGTCCTGTCGAGGTTGTTAGCGATCTGCTGCCTTACAGCCGTAACTTTATCCTTGGTACTGTTCTGTACTTGGTTCTTGGCTGCGTCTGCTACGCCTTGTGATTGTGCTAGAACTTGCTGAAGTGCTCTCTTCGTCTGAGCTAACTCCTGCTTCATAAATTCCATTTCACCTGCGCCGCGAGTAAGCATGTCTTTGTAGCCAGGAGGAAGGGAAACTGCGTTCTCTTCTTCCCACTTACCTAGCATACCTGCGAGGCTTTCAGGTGGAGCACCTGTTTGATCTTTACCAGATGCATCGCCTTGGGTGTTGCCCATAGTCGGATTAGATACCTGGGCGTTGTAGATGTTAATCATCTCTTGCGCCATGGTATTCATATCCATACCTGGGTTTTGTTTGGCGATCTGCTCAATCACGTCTTGCACAGGCTTATACTGTGCGTTCTTGTAATTCATTGCAGAATATCTGTCGAAGGTAGCTTTAATCTGCTGTTCTGTCAGATTTCGCTTTTTCGCATTTCCTTCTTTATCTACATCACCAAAGTCGATTTCATAGACTACTGCTTCTGCTGTAATCGCATCGCCTTCTGTTTCTGGTGATCCCTGAGCCGCAGCTTTACCTTGATCCGAGTCTTCTGGTGGTCTTGGTGTTGGTTCTGCGGGTGCTTCTTGAGTTGCAGCGGGTGCTGCCATTTGAGGTTCGACTCCCATCGCTTTCGAGGCTATCGCGTCAATCGCAGATGCTTGTAGTTCCTTGTCTTGTGGTGTTGCCATTTCTATCTCCTATCCAGCCGTAGCGGGAATTGTTGGTTAATATACGGACTTTAATCCTTTGGCGTATTCTTGTCGTCCCCGCTAGACAAGGCTATCTCAGCTTCTAATTTAGCTTTGATCCTGTTAGGCATTTCTAACATGCGGTTAGCGGCCCATATAGCACCGCGTCGAAAGTTTACCTCATCAAACGTCATACTAGCATCTTCGCCCATCTGCATTGCAGCTTTAACGATTTCGTCTTGCATGATCTTAGTAAGGTATTGCCAAGCGTCAGATTTTTCTAAGTCTAAAATTAATTTAAGTTCACGTTTTGAGGACACTTATTTCTTTGCCTTTTTTCCTTTTCGTACAGTCGTCTTGGTTGAAGATGGACACATAGGCGTGTGGGCTCTGTCTTTTAAAGACATTGATCCAGACTTTTTCATGCGCCCTATCGAGGGTGTGGAAATTTTTAATTTCATTGAGATTCTCCTATATTTATACCTAGTTTCATGAACACCGCTAAAGCTATAAAGATCAGCACGGACGATGTTACTATTTTAAGCACCGTCTGACCCATCGTCTTTTTTGCAGAACGCCATGAGTCAATGAGGTTGCGAAGTTCTTTTATATCCTCCTGTGCGTCCTCTCCATCCAAGCCCACTTCGGCCAGGGCTTGTCTAGCACCTTCCTTGGCTGCTTGTTTTAGAAGAGCTTTAAGCTCGTCATTGTCGAGGTCTATATTCATTCTACAGCTTCATCCTGTTGGCCCATGTGATGTATATGGCTACCCCATAAAACTAAGGATGAACGGGAACCCCAAAACACAGGTCTTGCACGATGTATAATAAGCGATGGAAAGCAAGTGATCGTCCCCTTTTTTACTTTTGGTCTAGGGTTTGGGTGATCTCTGAACTCAAGACCGCCGTAGCCATAGCTTTTAGGGTCGTCTAATTCTACAGAAGCACTAATTAATCTTGGCGTCTGGTCTCCATCTATTTGAAATCCAGAGTCCATATGCCATCCGTAATGATGAAATCTACCGTAACGAGTGTATTGAACTGGCTCGACATGATTGATTTGATGCCCATAAAAATTATGTGCAATATCCATAAGGGCATTTACTACTTTTATAACAACCTCGTCGGCCTCGGCGTTTTCTCCAGCCCTAAACCAAAAAACAGTTGAATTTCTCTTCAACTTGTCTGTTATTTTATTGTGCCAGGTTTTTTCTTTATTAGGCCCGCCAATGCCAGCTTGTTCTTGTCTTGGCTCGGCTATGTCCTTGAGGATTTTTATTTCTTCATCGTTAAGGACATCATGTCTTGTATAATAATCAGCAAGCAATAGTCACCTTTAAGTTATGTTACTTTAAGTTTAGTTAAGTTAAATTTACTCTTCTTCAGGTATCTCTGCATCTGCCCACCCAGGAGGGTTAGGCCACGTAATCTCTGATGCACTTTTCGGATCAGGATAAGTTGTAGTCATATCCCTAAGCTCTTTCCTGTATGTCGCCCACTTCTTTTTCTCAGCAGCAGTCAAAGGGCTATCTGGTAGCTGAGTCCAATCTGATGTTGCAAGAAGAAAGGCAACCTGACCTCTAATCAGCTTGTCCTTCATTGCGTCAGAATCGAAAGTCTTTTTCTCAACAACTTTTGTTGCGGTCTTTTTGCTCTTAACGATCTTTAGCTCGCCAGTTTCGACGTAGTATTCGTTTTCCGCAAGAGGCTCCAGCGTTGGGTCAACAACAGCGAAAAAACCTTTTTCTTTAAGTAGTCCAAGCATGGTTTCCATGTCTGGTCTCTGACACTCAGGGTATACATCTATTAAGTTTGAAAGTGCTATAGTCCCTGGAAGGGGTACACCCTTATCGTCAACCCTGACGAACCATCGCTCTACACCATTTAATTCTGTTTTTGCCATTTCTTTCTCCTATGGGTTGGGCCACGTCTGGGTATCGTTTACGCTCCAAATTATCTTGACCGCACCTGAGCCACCATTTCCTGATGCGCTCGGCCAAGAAGTACCTGGGCCTCCACCACCACCACCATAATTTCCGCCTTGTATGTTGCCAGAACTCTGGGCTGTACCTGACCACGGATTTTCACCATATTGGCCATTTGTGCCGCCCGATCCACCTTCACCACCTCCGCCAGAGCTTTGGCTAGTTGTTAATCCTGACCATGGAGTATACCAACGGTATCCAGTTGCACCCTTGCCATTGATCCCTGTTCCACCACCTGCGCCTGAACCGTAAGTCGAAGAATAATATCCTCCACCTGCTGCTCCACCTGAGTCGGGGTTCGCTGCTGTGCCGCTGTTCCCACCGTTTCCAGTGTATCCTCCTGCACCGCCACCACCTTGGTAGCTTGGGGCATGGCCTCCTGCGCCACCTCCGTCGCCCGTATAACCTCCAGACGAATTGCCTTGGGAGCCTGTACCACCAGCATAAGAGCCTGCGCCACTGGTGTTTCCACCACCTTTTCCACACACAACAGACGCGGCACTAAAATAACTATCGCCACCAACCATTTGAGCAGCCCCAGTAGAAGTTGTAGATGTGCCACCAGCACCAACCTGTACTGTGTAAGACGTACCAGGGTTTACACTTATCCCGTTTTTCCAAGCAAGACCTGCACCGCCTCCTGCGGGGTTAGCCCAGTTGTCTTGGCCAGCACCGCCTCCGCCAATACAGCAAACTGCTACTTGATGCACTCCAGCAGGACAAAGCCATGAGTGAGTTCCTGGGCTACTATAAGTTTGGCTTCCTGTTACCGTTGTTGGCTCTCTAAAAAGATCGGCATATTTCTCGTCAGCCATAGGCACTTCAGTGCCGTCGTCTTTAATTCGAGCCAACTTCCTGATAATGGTCTTATTGGCATCAATGATGTTATTAAAAAGGGTGCTCATTTATTCCTCCGTTACTTCAATTATTACTCAACCATAAGCTCGAAGGTTACTCGGCACTTAGTATCGTCTGACTCAAAAGTTCCAGAGCTAGGATAGAAAATAATTCCATGCCAATCTGTTGGTGGTTGGCTCGTACTATAGTTGTTCCACATCATGTCGCCACCATTAGGATAGTCATAACTCGTATCCTGCTGATAAACGTGGCTGATTCTGTGGAAGTGACCACTGTAAGAACCAAACCTCTTAGGGGTTAGGTCATAAGTGAATTGAATACCGTCACCATATGACTGACCTTCCGAGTAAATGGATGTGTATCCAGGGAACCAAATAGTTCCGTTGTTACTGTTATGAGAGTTATTATTAGTTTGGTTTGAACCATTATAAAACTCTCGCTGGCCGTAACCTAAGTAGCCAGTGGTTATTGGGCTACCACCTGAGTCAAGACCCATAGCGTAAACTGTAAAGTTACTGCTACATACAAAGTGACCTGTCATTCTGACATTCACAATATCAGCCATGGTTACGTCAGATTTTATATCTGTCCACAAAACTTTATTGGAAGAGCTTGAGCTAGTGTTTCCAGCAAACGATTTTGTGTAAGTGTGGATTTTACCAGTTGCGGGCGGTGTTGGCGTTGCAAAACTTAGGTTGCCTGAACCGTCAGTTTGTAACGACTGCCCTGAAGTACCGTCAGCGGTGGGTAGCGTTAATTCACTACCACCTACTGCTTGGATTTTGTTTACGACTATTTTAGACATGTTTATCTCCTATTTAATCTATTGCAGAAGTGCGAACCCGCCTGTGTTCATTACGAAGTGGTAGCTACCCGACGGGATCGTATAGGTTGCTCCAGCAGAAATCGAAATTGTCTCCATTGAAAACGACATAGAGTCTGTTGCCATCGTCTTGTTAGATGCAACTGTAGTTACGAAAGGAATAGAGTCTGTGCTCATTTCCGTCCAAACGTAGTTAGCTCCATCAGAACCAAGAACCTGACCTGTTCCAGATGCTACAGATGGAAGAACATAGCTTCCACCTTGGGCAAATAACTGCCACTTATTCGCTGTTAAATCAGTAGCGAATGTACCACCTGTATGTGACTCAAGAGCTATGTAACTAGATACGCCATTAGTAACAATGTCGTCTTTGAGGTAATCGGTTCCCGTAGTCCATGCTCCGATAAACCTTACACCACCATTCCATAGTTCCCATCTTGAAGAGGCTAAGTCTGCTGAGAAAGTTGCAGATGCGTGTGCGGTTAATGCTCGATAAGAGCTACCACCATACCCAACAACATCCCCAGGCTCGTAATCTGTAGCTGTAGTCCATGCACCTCTTGGGTTAATTCCTGTAATAAAGGAGTCCCAGTTAGTCGTGTCTGTAGGAAGATTACCTACGGTGTTTCCTTTTGCTTTGTAGAGGCTTCCTCCATAACTAACTATGTCATTCAAGACGTAATTAGTTGTATTGTTATATGCACCAGAGCTTGATGTTCCCTCTACAAATGTAGCCCACTTAGATGTGTCCGATGGGTCAACACCAGTTGATGCAGCTATATTTATATATAGCTGACCGCCATACTTAACTATGTCATTTAAGACATAAGCTGTTGCAGCGTCATATGTTCCCTTCCAAGCTGTTCCAGACGTGTACTGAGCCCAATAGCTTGTATCTGTAGGAAGATTTCCAGTTGAGATTGCAGTACAGATATATAGCTGGCCACCGTGTTTTACGATGTCATTTACTTGGTATTCAGTAGCGTTGTTATAGTCGCCAGTAAAGTTATAACCGACGATAAAGAGTTCCCAATAAGAAGTGTCTGTCGGAACATTTCCTGTTGAATCAGCAATACAACGGTAAAGTGTGTTGTTGTACGAAACTAATTCATCAATCTCATAAGCTGTGGCGTTGTTGTAAGCACCTGTTGCTTTTACACCGCCTATGAATTTTTCCCAGTTTGCGCCTACTGCTGGGGCGTTGCCTGTTGTGTTTTGTTTGGCTCTCCAAACAGAACCACCATAACCTACTAGATCGTTCCTCGCATAAGCCGTCGCAGCGTTGTATACGCTTTCAACACCCAGACCCTCAAGCATTTGCTCCCAATAGGTCGTGTCGGATGGTAGGTTTCCTGTCGTATCGACTTTAGCGATATATATAGTATTCCCACCATAGATCACCATGTCGCCTTTCTGGTAGGCCGTAGCGTTGTCATACGTGCCTTCCCACTGGATACCATCAGCGAACTGAGACCAGTATGTTGCGTTAGGAGGGGTATTCCCTTGTGTGTCGGATAAAGCGATATAAACCTTACCACCGTGAGTAACACCATCACCTATTTGATAGGCTGTCGCATTGTCATAGACGCCCTCGAACTTGAAGCCTTCAATCATTAAGGCCCAGTATTGGGTGTCGGTAGGTAGGTTTCCGTTTGTCTTCAGACCATATGTATATGCGTAGACATTACCGCCGTATTTAACGACATCATTTACTTCGTAATTCTGCGCTGCGTCATAGGCTCCAGCAAAATGAAAACGAAGTTTTCCTAAATCAATAATTTGGCTCATATCCACTCCATCAATAAATGACCATTAGAACCCCAACTGAAGCTGACTGTATCAGCCGACCAGAACCAAGTCTTATAGCCATCTGGGTCAATGATATTATCATCTGGGAGAACCACAGTTGTCGTCCCATCGTTAATAATAATTACGGTCGTATCGCTACTCACATTACTCTGCTTAAAACCGTAGAATGTCTTGTCTGCGTAAGCTGTCCCTTCATATATTCCAGTAGCTTGTGCCATTAGTCTACATCCTCCAGAACTGAGACAACGCAATCCAGTGAATTAGCGGTCTTTGATACGACATTTATTTTTTCTCCAGCGTCTAACACTAACTTTTTACCACTCAGAAAATCATGTGTCGTCCCACCCAAGACACGCTCCGACTTAGAAATATGGATCACGGTGTTGTCTGATTTGATGAGCTTTACCTCAACAGGCAATGATGCGCCTGTTATGTTGGTTACTGTGCAACCAATAACTATAGATTTCAGACCAGAGGGGACGGTATATATGTCCAATCCAGCCGTTCCTATGCTGTCTCCAGTTGCGTTCTTAAATTGATATGCTGCCATTTATTTCTCCTATCCTAACGCAACCGCCATAGCGACCGATCTACTGTCGATAAATACTTTGTCATTGGCTTGATCTGTCCTTACTTTTGCACCTCCAAGACCAACGATTTGCATAGAGTCTGCCGCACCATTGGCCACAACGTCGTCCGTGTCCCCAGGTGTTCTTTCGTCTCCCTGGATCGTTACAAAAGCATTTCCTACAGCCTGAGCCGTAGCAGCATAGTGTCTTGCAGAATATGCGACATTTCCCTGTGAGTCAGTGAATGTGCTGTTGACGCCGTGGGTTGCGTATTTTTGTGCGTCGTCTGCATAGGTTGGAGCTAAGATAATTTGATTGATATAAGTTGCTGCTGTAGATATTTGGCTGACGTTTTGTCCTGCCAAGACGATATTTGTTACGTTGCTCGCAACAGTCGAAATGTCGGTGTTGTTGTTTGCAACCGCAGAAACATCGTTAAGATTTGCTGCAACCTGATCCACATTAGCTATGGAATTAGCAACAAGATTTACGTCTTGGCCCGTACCTACGTGCGGGGCAAGCGTATTCATTGCATTAAGGTTTGCAGACTGAGTAAGTGTATTTACATTATTAATGCTGTTAGACAGCGTAACAATGTTGGCTATGTTCGATCCTAGAGAAGTAATCGAGGCTATATTCGAGTGAAGACCAGTAATAGCGTTCGTTGCTACATTACCGTTCTCGATGTCTGCTAGGTCTGATACTGATGTTGAGATACCAGATACGGTGTTTACGTCAGATATGTTTGTTCCGACCGTATTGATATTCGATAGATTGGCTGTCTGAGCTAGTATATTGACATTGGCAATGCTTGTGCCAACAGCGTCTACGTTGGTAATGCTTGCGGCAACTGCATCTATCTCAGAAACAGATTCCAGTAAATCGTCTGCAACCTCAATGACCTTAGCCATATTGGTGGCAACACTATTCACCGAGGATATGTTCGTTGCAACAGTCTGGATGTTTCCTATGCTGCCAGCAGTGATCGTTATGTCTTTGCCCGTTCCAACATTGGCAGAAGCTATCTGGATGTCTGTTAGGTTGGTTACAACATCATTTACATCGCTAATATTCGTGGCAACCGTACCTACATTAGATATGTAAGACGAAACTGTGTTAATTGCTGCCAAGTTCGTCTGGACAGTATTTACGTTTGCTATTGATTGGCCGACTGCGTTGACATTCGTTATGTCTTGGCCAACAAGATTTACGTTAGCTATGTCTGCGGCAACGGTGTTTACATTAGCTATGTCTGTAGCAACGGTATTAACATTTCCTATTGATGGCGCAACTGTCTGGGCTGCTGTTGTAATGTCCCCATCAATATCTGCAAGAAGATCAAGGTTCTGCTTCTTGACAGCTATGGAGTTACCCATATTGGAGTGGTTGGTACAGTAGTACCAAAGTTGTCTTGGGGTCGATGTGCCAGGAACAATCTCAAGTTTTGCGCCTGCCGTACCCTGCGTACCTGTTACTGTTACGCCTGTCGTATATTGATTGTTACCAGTATTGTTTTCACTTTCACTAAGCCTTAGAGGGTGAGTGGACAGCGAACTGTCTGATAAATCAAAAGTTATAGTGTGTTGTTCTTTGATCGTGATTTGCGGATTCGTCGTTCCGTCGAAATAGAACTTACCTCCCGACGCCGTGACGGTATAGGTTTGGGAGCCAGTAACCTGTCCAGCGACAGTATTGACATCAGTAATGCTGTTAGCAGTAGTAATAACACTGCTAATGTTGTTAATAACAGGAAGTGCGTCATCTCTTGCGTTCTCCGTCTGTGTCTTCGCTGTTTCCGCAGCGTTCTTATAAGCTAGGGCATCTGCTACATACTGTGCAAAGTCCGTGAATGTAATGGTTGTCCAACCTGTGTCTGCGCCAACGAACTGGCCCACTCGTACTTGAAAAAATCCCGCATTGGAGGGGTCTTCTCGAAATTGGAATACGTCGGAGTCAAAAGTTCCTGTGGTATCAAATAGATCACCAAGAAGATCGCTAACAGTACGACCGCCTTTTTCAGCCGCTTCGAGATAGTCATCTAGTATGTGCTCCCCTGAATATTGAGAGAGAAAGCGTAGCTGTTCGCCAATAGGTCTAGTTTTAGCCATGTAGCTTCTCCTCCTTAATAACTTTGGCAATCATTGATTTGGTGATTGCATACTTTTCTTTGTCAAAATATCTTTCTAACTTTGATGTCATCTCATCTACACATATTTGAAAGTTAGCTACCTGATCTGTGTAGGTGGATATGATCTCGTGTATCTCAGCTTTAAAATCTGCGTTAATGTCTCCAGCAGAGCTTAGTCTTGCATCTATGAGGTCTTTGGCTTTTATAGCCATTACCTCTATGGAGTTGGACGCGGCATTAACGCCTGTCCTCATTTTAGCTACGTCCTCTCGTAGTTCCCCAACATCTTGTCTTGTGTTCTCAATCAGCGTTTCAAAAGCCGCAACTCTGTTGCTGAGGTCTTCTGTCACTGAATTAACATAAGCCGCTATAGAAGGGTCTACATTTTTTTCTTGAGGGGACTTCTTTGCCATTATCTACCACCTTGTGCCTGACTCATTGGTATGAGGTTGCCAGCATCAACTTGCTTACTGACCTGCTCTTGGTCTTGCACATTTGCACCACGCATTTTTTCCATCAGCATCATTTGCTGCGATGGGCTTGGCCCGTTCTGTTGAAGCTGCTTAGGATCGACACGGAACCTATCCATGTCTGTAATACCCATAGCTCTGATTGCCTCTTCTGCAATCTGACCAGCGTTGTACTCCATATTGAGTCCTGTCTGGTTCATGATCTGCAACATGTTCATCCATGTCTCAGCATTACGTGTAGGTTCGAGTGGCAGTGTGCCGTCAATAACTAAATAGTCGATGTCGCCTTGTAGGTCTTTAGATACGTTGTAATCTAGGTATCCGTCCTCAACCATATTTTCTAACTGGTTAGGCATGTTCTGTCTGTCAATCTTGATAGAACCTTCCATAGACAGGCTGTCTTGGATATTGGCTACCATCATTCTGACCATAGGTCTGATCGTTGTTGCAGACATAATTCTGGACAATACACCTAGACGCTGTGAGCCAAGCTGTGTGAGACGTTGTATCTCTGTAGCTGTCCTGATGCCATCTGCTGTAGGCATGCCTTGCTGGGCGTCAGAAGCCGCACTAACACGCTGCTTTAATTCAGACATAGCGGCTATATCATTGAAGTGTCCTCTGGTTACGTCTGGAACCTGAGCTATAAATACGCCGTCCCCTGGCTTCGTACCTGGCAGTGTCCGTACAATCCCCCATGGATTCCTGTCTATCAGGTCAGGAATACTAACCTGCGTCGGGTCTGCGAATATCAGATTGTTAAGTGCCGCGCTTACGTTGTCGATACGTGAACGCATTAGGTAAGTTGCGATGTCGTGCATTGGCAGGATCAAGTCATACAGGGATTGCCCGTATGTCTTGTGGCTGTCTTGGTATAAGCCACCGATGACGACAGGGAACTGCTGTCCATAGGGATTCAGTTGTAGTCTGATACAGACATTCTCATCTAGTATCGTGCAAACAAGGAATATCTGCTCAATGCTAGGTATTCCTATTTCTTGTCCTGTTAGTCTTACCCATGCCTCATCTACAACCCGCGAGTCACCTAATGTGAAATATGCATGATCTGATCTTTCACGTTGATGTGGACTTGCTGGGTCAATAGAGAGTCCCCTGCCTTCCTCTTTATGCCAATGGTGGGCGTTCCAACCATTTCGGGGAGGAGACATCTTTCTACGGAGGGCAGGGAACTTCTTCAACTTCGGATATAGGCCCGAGTTGAGTAGGGAGTTATAAGAAGAATAATCTGCAAAAACGATGAACTGCATATTATCCCAATCACCCCAATTAACTCTTGGGTCTGGGAAGCATCGTCTTGGATCAAAGTTGATTAGCTGGTTTTGGTTCGTCCTAGCGTCCCAGGATATTTTTGTGGGCGCAAAACCATACCTGATGCTATCCAGTAACAACTGTGCCAAACGAGACTCACCTGCGGTTCTACGCATCTGTTGATGCAAGACACGCTCAAGTATTAGGCTTGCTTCTCTGGACTTTCTGTTTAAACCCTCAAGCTGAAACATTGGGTTTCGTCCACCCAGTGCAGCCATGAGGTATGTTAATACTGTGTCGGCTATTGCACGTGTATCTGCAATAACAGCCTTTTCTCTAAAGTCTGTAGCACCAGCAGGAACATAAACATCGTGGGCTCTGTCTGCCTCTTTCCAGTGGTCGTAGCGTTTTCTTATCTTGTTGTAGCTCATATCCATCATGGACTTTACATAGTCCACAATTCTATTCTCCTGCTCTTCTGTCAGGAGGTGAGATATATCTTCATAACCAACAAGCTGTTCTGCAAACTCTGACAGGTCTACGATCATCCCATCATCAGAGCCAACATATTCCGCGCTTCGATACCCTGTAGTATTTGCTACCATAAAATCACCCACTATTGTTGTCTGAAGGATAGCTGTAAAAAGCCCTGCGGTCGTCCTTTCCTATTCGACGAGACCCCATCCTTTCCATGACCCTTTCGCTTTCTTGCCCCACACCTGTTGTGTCAGGGACTTTCCCATATCTTTTTGATTGTTGTTAAGAGATAACATTGGGTTGCTGTGCATCTCCCAGGCATCTGGAGATACAGAGGTTCTTGATAAAACATCTACCGCTATAGTTAGAGCATCTACTTGGTCGTCATGATTTCCATTTGGGAAAGAAATACTTTCGTCTATAAACTCATCTAACCAAGACGACTCCTCTGGAATGTAAACTCTACCCCCTTCGATCAGTGGTAGAATTGAGTTCACTCTAGCTACTTTGTCGTTGTTTACCTTGTATGGAATCACGGATATACCAGATTCTCTTTTTAGTTCTTGGATTAATGACTGCCCACTTGCTTTATCTTCTATGTATAAGCCTCTAAGTCCCTTGCCACGCCATTGATTATTTAGGCGGATCATACGAGCCTTTAGTTCAGGAAAGTCATACTTCCCTCGGATAATATCGACGATGTATATATCTCCATTTCTGTCTACTCCTGCGACAACCGCCACGCTGTAGTCTGCGGATTCTGTTTTCTTGAAGGCTGTGTCGATACCAATTACCAAGGTCATGAAGTTTTCTGGTGATAAATCCTTTGGATACTTTTGCCACCACTCTGTCTTGATTAAGTTTCCGCCCTCGATGTATGGCTGCTGCTGGTACAGGGATGCAAACTCTCTGGGGTTTAGACGCTCTCTTCTTTTTAAATCCTCTAAGGGAAAACGCTCTTCCCATAGTGACTCCTCTTCTTCTTCATGGATATATCTCTTCTTGTGAGATAAATTTTGGAATGTTTTAGAATCCACCCAACGCGGATCATCTTCAGCTAAGTGTCGTCTTGAGACCTTCTTACCGTCAATTTTTTTTATCGCTGGAAAGTTGATGTGTGACCACCTTCCTTCCTTCCAATCTTCTGAGTCCATCAGACGACCCGCAAGGTCGTCTGGATGCCAGCGAGTGAGGATTATGATTTGTTTAGCGTTTGATCCATCTGGTTGTGGTTGTAGACGAGTTGCCAGGGCAGATGTGTAATAGTTCCATGTCTTGTTACGCTGGGTCATAGACTCAGCATCTTCACGAGACTTGATAGGGTCGTCCACTATAAGAAGGTTTGCAGGTCGTCCAGATGTTGTACCTCCAACACCAACAGCGAAGTATGCTCCACCTTGGTCAGTCCTCCAGACATCTGCCGCCCTACTTTCTTTTGATAAAGAAAAGTCTGGAAAAGCCTGGTTCATTATCTGCTGCTCAACAACACCACGAACCTGTCTACCAAAGTCTGTAGCTAGTTGGCTGTTGTATGAGCAAGACATAATATATCTGTGTGAGTTCCTAGCCATGAAGTAACTTGGAAATAACACAGTAGAGAATGTTGACTTAGCGTGTCTTGGCGGCATTGTGACTAATAAGTTGTCAGTGCCAAGTGTCCCTTTCTCTAATTTATCTAGTGCATCAATAAGCTCTAGTTGAAAGTCTGCTATGACCCAATCTGGATAACACAGTCGAACAAAACCTTCGAAATTTTCTGATGCATCTCTTAGTTTGAGTAAATACTTTGCTGCTTGCGCTTGTGATAACTTGCTCATTTGGGTTTATGCATCCACGCGGTTGCACCCATATAAGTTCCAGCGATACCAGCAAGGGATATAAAATATAAACCAAGCAGATCACTGAGAGCCTGAACTCTTGTGTCTGGAATGATTGGAGAAAATAGAACAACAGTCGATATAATCATTACGATGATAGCAACCCATGCCATCTTCTTCTGAGATTCCGACTTTTCTTCTCGAAGCTCCATGTCAATCATTTCTTTAGACCGAGCTATCTCGTCATCTGTAACGACGCCATCTTCGTCTAAATCATATTGCTCGAATTTTGATTTCACTTGTAGTCTCTTTGTATTCATTTTCCCCGCCGTTGTTTAAGTAATCTGCTGATGTGAATTTCTTGGGCTTTTTCCTTGTCCGTGATGGAGTCGGCCATTACCCGCATGAGGTGATCCATTATGGCTTGGCTATGTTTATGTTCAGGTACGCTACTAAGGTCTAATTGACTCATAGCGGCCCCAAACTCCTGTAGGTTCATGCGCGATGGGATCGCGTCTTTCTGTTTATTTACTATCTTCATTAAATACCTCGTCATGTTCGATTGTAATTGTTGAAATGCCAGCGGCTATAGCCTCCAGATCATCCCTGGATAGGTCTGCCAACTGTTTAGATTGGTGTTCATGTTGAACAAAACTAGCGTTTAGGTCTGGAACCACCTTATTAAGCAGCATGCCAAAGACTCTGGCTTGTGTTGGGTTCCATTCTGCTGCACCCATTACAACATTGTGGGCATCTCGTACTTGTACTTCTATATATTCGGCAATTTGTGCTCTTATCTTTGCACTTTCTGCTGGTGTTAGCTTTTCTTTCTTTACTAATTCTGTCATTTCTTTAGCTCTTTTAATACTGGGTGATAACTTTCTACATTCCATTGAGCAGAAGTGTCGTCTCCCTTTATGGCTGGCTCTGGTTTCGAAAGATTTCTTGCAGGTTTGACACTCAATAGTAACGACTCCACGACTAATGGGAACTTTTTCATACTCTTCCTCAGACGTTTCCAAAATTTGCTCCGATTAGTAGAGCCGTAGGGGAGGTGACATGACACGCGGGACTCCTATCGGCGGGATGACCCTCCCGCCCCCCGCACGTGAGAGCCCCAAAAATGGCAGGATCGCGCCACACGCACCCGTAAGTGCCTGTTTCCGAAGGGATTATACTCCCACAGCAAGGAAATCCTCGCTGTTGGCGTGTCGGACGTTTCCGCGAGCAGGCTCGCGAGGCTCCGAACGATGCCCTCGTGTGCGTGAAGCTAACCATTTCAGGAACTTAGCATCACGCAGGCGGGAGTGTCGTCCTCTCACGCATGCTATCCCGAAGGGATTAATTACCGAGCAATTTCGCTCTCAACCGTCATCACAGGAGAATCGCATGACACACACTTACGAACTCGCGGGCAAGTCCGTGAAAGAACTCAACGCAGACATCAACGCAGGCGTACTCACGCACGGCGAAGCACTAGCCCTCGTGCAGATCAAGCTCGAAGGCAACATGCGCGACGGCGCAAGACGACGTTGGACTCGCGTGGCCGAGCAGTTGGCCACAGGCGCACTCGACGTTGGCCTCGCGTTCACGAACGGCAACGCACCCAAGCCGAAGGCTTCCAAGCCCAAGGCGAAGGCCAAAGCGACCGCCAAGCCGAAGGCTAAGGCGAAGGCCAAGGCGAAGCCTGACACGCTCGACTTCGACGCGGTTGCCGCATACGTGACCGATCAGGTCGGCTCAGACGCGACCGCAATCGCAGCGTTCATGACCGCTTTCAGCAAGCGCATCAGCTAACGCACACACATCCACCCACACAGCCTCACACGCTCCCGCGTGTGGGGCTTTTTTTTGCATTTTTGGAGGTTACGCATGACATACACATCAACGCGACAACGACGACTACAACGCAGGCGACAACAACGCATGGACACACTCGCGCACGTTGGCAAAGTCCTCGCAGGCATCCTGATGTTCCTCGTGCTCACGACCATGTTCTCGGTCGTGTTCATCGAGTGGATCGCAGGTTGTGGCGAGGTTTTCTACTACGGCGACGGCACATGGCGAACAGGCCAGTGCGTGTTCATGGACACACTGCACCCAGTACGTGAAGGGGTGTGGAAGTGACCGAGGACATCATCGACCCATGCGTACACTGTGGCGAGTCCACAGCGTTCGGGCATGGAAAGTTCGTCAATCGCATACCTTGCGACGACGGATGGGGTTGTGCCGAGTGCTCTGGATACGAGTGCGACAGGTGCGACACACAAATCTACCTCGATTGCGATGTCACACCAGAGCAATGCGGTAGCGACGACGAGGAGTTCTCAGACGGCACAAGACACGTCTGCGAGGACTGCCTCACACCAGACGAAGCCAAAGCATACAGGAGCGAACGATGAAAAGGACATTGTACCTAATACGAGGTCTCGCAGGTTCAGGCAAGACCACGTTGGCGAGAACAATCCTCGACTCATACATGAGTTGGGACGAGGACGTGGACGGACTCATGGTGTGCGCTGACGATTTCTTCGAGGTCGATGGCGAGTACAGGTTCGACGCTTCTCGTCTTAGCCAGGCGCACGAGTGGTGTAGAGACCGAGTGGAAGACAACATGCTCGATGGCGAGCACATCATCGTCGTACACAACACCTTCTCGCGCCGTTGGGAGATGGAGCCGTACTTCAAGCTCGCCAAGCTGTTCCGTTACAGCGTGTTCGTGATCGAGTGCCAGAACGATTTCGGCAGTGTTCACGACGTGCCAGACGAGGTGCGCGAGCGAATGGCGAGCCGATGGGAATCCAACCCACGTAATCCCGAAGGGATTAATGGGTAGCAAGCCGAAAAAGGGGAGCCGATGGGCTCCCTTTTCGTTGTGGTGTGAGAGACCACGACCCGATGAGGCATCTCAAAACAACCCACGGAGGAAACTATGGGATTAGACCAATACGCTTTCAGTTCACATGAGCCACTACGCGAGATCGACGACGGCGAAGGCAGAGCAATGCTCGTGCCTGAAGTCGAGACGAAATTCGTCTGGCGCAAACATGCCAAGCTGCACGAGTACATGCAACGACTGTACTTTCAGTTCGGCTATCGCAAGAAGTCGGTACGGAACGACCGAGACGAGTTCAACTGCAACCCGATGCCACTCGACACGGACGCAGTGATTGGGCTCGAAGCCGCGATCAAGGGCAACGACCTACCCAAGAGCCTTGGCGGTTTGTTCTTCGGCCACGAGTTCCAAGACGAGAGCGCGACCGACTATCGCGAGCAAGACCTTGAGTTCTGCAAATGGGCGAGGGGCGAACTCAAAGCCAAGAAACACGTGTACTACGACTGTTGGTGGTAATTGCACGTAATAGGCACAGGCGAGCGCATGCGTTCCCTGAAAGGGATTAACTGGTGAGACCTCGATTGGCTTCGGCCTCTCGGGGTCTCGCTGTTTTCATGAGGAGGATTATGCACATGAGACGGAACTACCGTGCTTGTCAATTTCGTCGTGCGCGAAGACAAGCCCAAGATCGGAGGGTGACTCACAAACACCCAAAGAACTTGACTGCACCTTGTATAGTGAGTTATACATCACCTAAAGGTGTACGACGCATGACCAAACTTAAACTTAACCATTACTTAAAGGAGTACACGTATGGCAGATGCTACAAGCCAATGCATTAGAGCATGGCAAACGCACTCGACGAAAGCCGACCTGCGCTCGCAACTGCGATCACTATGGGATGCGAACATTGCTGTTCCAGACCATGACATCGCAAGTGCGTTCGACACGTCAGACTACGTTGGCAGTGCGTCCAACCAAATATCACCACGTCCGACAGGTTCGGGCTTGCGTGATTCACTACCCATCGAGGTCTTAACCATGTGCGTCATGGGGAAGATCACGGCACACGAAGTTCTCGACGCAATCGGGAACAACACATGTGATGCCAACCCATCGCCCAAGTCGAAGACAGGCGTCCACTTTGGATGGCCAATCGACGTGGGTGTGAAGGAATGGAACGCCTTCGCAAACGACCATGACCTATTCACAACCAAGGAGAAATCCATGTCCGAAGACATGTCCCTAGACGACCTCGTGTCGGCCTACTCAATCCTCACAGACTACGCATCAGAGGAAGATGTGCGTGAGGTATTCGTCGAAGTGCTCGGCAGTGCGAAAGCCACTGGTGTGTTCTCGACTATCGAGGTCGGCGTTACGCCTGACCGCTCAGACGACACACGCATCGGTGCAATGGCGACGTTCATTGACCTCAATGACAAGCTCAAAGCACACGTTGACGGTGGTGTTGAGGAGCCCACCGCATCTGCCCCTGGCACGTATGAGTTGCCAGACGAGGACAAGGCCAAGCTGATTAACATGACGCTCGCCACGGCAGGCTTGCCAGACATCGGTGCGTTGCTCGCTGACATTAACTCGGCCACGGCTGAGATCAACAAGCTGAAATCAGCACCCAAGATGGCTCTACCTACGGAGCCAAGCACATCAACACCCACAGGTGATTCGTCGATACCAAGCGGTTCGGTACGTGTCGAAGAGGCTTACAAGGTTTTCGGTATCACAGGTGCGGCCAAGAAACAGTTCACGTTCGACGTGCCAGTATGGACGTGGGATGCACCGCATCCACACGTTCCACAGGTTGACGAGAACTACCAATTCCAACCACAACCCCTAATGCGAGTGCTTTACTCGATCATCACGAACAATAGGTGCTACCTACATGGACACACTGGGTCGGGCAAGACGACACTCGTCGAGCAGGTCGCTGCACGTCTGTGTTATCCGTTCATGCGTCTCAACTTCGACTCTGAGATCACTCGTATGGACTTGATCGGTCGTGACGTTCTAACGACTGAGAGTGACGAGCACGGTAACACGAACACAGTGTCATCGTTCGTTGACGGTATCTTGCCACAGATGATGCAAGGCCCGTACATCGGATGCTTCGACGAGATTGACTTCGTGAGACCTGATGTGTCCTACGTCATGCAACGTGTCTTCGAGGGTAACGGATTGCTGATTACTGAGGACGGCGGTCGTGTGGTTAAGCCACACAGAATGTTCCGTATGTTCGCAACTGGCAACACCGTTGGCCAAGGTGATGAGTTCGGTATGTACCAAGGTGCAAGACCGCAATCCATTGCGTTGCTCGATAGGTTCACCGTGTGGTCTCACATTGACTACATGCCTAAGCATGCTCGCAAGAAGCTGATTGCCGCTAACGCATCACGTCTTGAGGAGTCAGACATCGACAAGATCGACGCCTATGTTCACGAGCATCTGCAAGCGTTCAAAGAGGGCAAGGTTCTGCAACCTATCAGTCCTCGTGGGTTCATCGCCTTGGGGCAAGCGGTTATGGCGTTCTACACGTTCTATCCCGCAGGTTCAGAGACCAAGGCATTTCAGCAAGCATTTGAGACAACCATCCTCGACCGCGCAACCGTGCAAGACAAGGTGGTGCTTCAAGGCATTGCACAACGAGTATTTTCATAAGGAGACCAACATGAAAGGTGGATTATTCCAACACGAAATGACTGAGACCAGTGCGGTATTCGGTCGTGAGTCCAAAATCAACGTGGTATTCCGTGGCAACGAGGCATACACAGACGGTGACACAATCACCGTGCCTTCGGTCGATGCACTCGCAGACATCACAGACGAGCAACGTGATGTGATGCGTGGTTACATTGACCATGAGGCAGGCCACGTTCGACACACGGACTTTGAATACCTCAACGAGTGGGCTCGCAAGAACAAGGGTAACAAGCTACTCACTCAGACACACAATGCGCTCGAAGACATATGGCTTGAGCGACGTGTCATGGACGATTACCCAGGCGCGACGACAAACCTACGAGCCGTCACATCTGAGGTTAATCAGACGTTTCTCGATGAGGTCGATGCCACAGACGAGCGTCTCAAAGACCCCAAGTTCATCGGCCCCGTTGCGATAACGTGGGAGGGTCGCAAGTCCTACGGTGGCGAGACACCAGAGCAGTGTCTTGACCGCTTGCCAGACAACATACGCAACAACCTGCACAAGTACATCAACGCACTCGACGCATGCGAGACGACCAAGGATGTATGCACGTTGGCTGAGGCTGTATCGAAGTCGTTCGCTGAGGATTGGATGGACGATTTCGACGAGGAGCAAGAGGAATTTGGACGACCAACAAAGCCGTGTGATGACGGAGAAGGAGGTGAAGGTGAGACGACTGGTGAGGGTGACGTACCAAGCGGAGAGCCCAAGGGAGAGGGAGAGGGTACTGCACCTAATCCTACCGATGGGGACGAAAAGGGAACTGGCGATAGCGACGAGCCATCTCGCACGGATGGGGATAAAGTCACCCTATCTAGGGATGATCGCGAAGACCGTGACCACGAGGGTGGCGGAGTAGGTGGTGGCCACGAGGTTGTCACGTCCGAAAGCCCAGACGAGATCGAGGTGTACGAAAACTTCGACCTTGGCGATGCCGTCAAGCGGTCGTTCGGTGAGGCAATCGGCAAGAGCCATGGCACATACAAGGTGTTCGACTCAAGCCAAGACAAGT
>Ga0310343_10000369_pt1 | contig 21364 bp, 22 predicted proteins | sample HC15DNA2025_MG_FD_203519 | JGI IMG/M metagenome (GOLD analysis project Ga0310343, IMG submission 203519) | Marine microbial communities from station ALOHA, North Pacific Subtropical Gyre - HC15-DNA-20-25_MG | ecosystem: Environmental > Aquatic > Marine > Oceanic | place: Pacific Ocean: North...
AAATTTAGAAAATCATCTAACTCTGATCTTACTTGGCTTTTAACACTAATTGGGTTTCTAGCCCAATCAATTTGAATTGACATTTACCTCAATCCGTTCTTCTTTGAACATATCTTGTGATATAACCCGCAATCCAATTTCTCATACGTTTATTTGCACCATCTGTATATTTTTCGACTAGAATTTTATTATTTTCAAAATCAGGAGTGAATTCTCCTGGATATTCGTTAACTAATCTTATAGCTCTAATTTTAACAAAAGATGGTCTTATTCTACCCATATTAATCCTCCAGTAATTTTACTTCGATTGGAATGTCTTCCTCATCATGTCTTGTAATTTGTAATCTAACTTTTCTTGGTGGATTTTCTATCCCATTTTTCCAAATATATTCATTGACTTCTGGATCAATCCATACCTTTTCTTCTAATGTGACCTTAAGATGTCTTTGAACTTGATTTCTGACTTCACTTACTGCCCTAGATGCCCTTCTGTTTCTTGGAACCATCCAAGCAACTCTTAAAGGTACTATTAATTCACTTACTGCTCCTCTTGCCAAAATATCACCTTTGTAGTTTGCTCCTTCTCCACATATGTCTTTTTGGATGACTTGTCATCCTTCTTGCTGTTTTTAGTGTGACCCAAACAGGAACTCTTCTATTTTGCTTTGTAACTTTTTGAAGTCTTAATTTCTTAGCTAATGGTTTGTGTCTTGCCATGTAATCACCTAATATTTTGAAAGTCCAGGAGCCATAGTATTTGCATCATCCCTAATTGAATGTGCACATTCATCTAATAATTTCTGACCAGAACTAGTTAATTTTCTCCCTTTTGTAATTTCTACGGTCTCACCATATTCATTTTCAACCATTTTAGTCACTACTTTTTCAACTAATCCAACTTCTTCTAATTGGCCTACTGCAGTACGAATAATATTTCTAGACGCTGTTTTAACTCGGTTTGGTCTAACATTTCTGTTTCTTGGTCCACCAAACTTATCTGCTAAGTGTTTAACACCAATTGGCCCCAAAATAGCGACTTTTCTTAATATTGCAGCACATCTCATTTCCCACCAGTTTTCTTGTGTAGGTGGCCTTTCTCTATTTGGTCCTGTTTTTACATCATCTGACCAATCAGGTTGTTTTATGGTATCAAATTGCTCTAATTTGCTTGCAACTACAGGCAATAATAATTCTGCTGGAACGTCATAGTGCGTTGTCATAGTACCACCGAGCGACCTGCCGACTAACTTCCCGTATAAAACTACGATGGAGTCAATGTTGTTTGTAATTCTACTACGAAACTTGAAACGGGTTGAATTTTTCCAATAACCATGCGAGCCGCAATGAGGCAAAATCCTAACATGATTCGTACACTATTATTACTTTCATTTACCTTGATATTTTTATTGGCTTATGCGGTTTATGGTGCATCTTCAAATTCTGGTTACTATGTGTATGAGTCAGAACAAAATAGTACTTCACCTGAATTATCTGCAATTGGTACTAACCCCATTTATCAGAATGGAAAAACAGTATGGATATGGGAATTTGAAACAAATACTAATAATTTGACTTGGATTAATGTGTCAGTTGAAGGTGGAGTCGAAAATTCAATTTTAAAGGTAATTAATATTGATGGTAATTTTTGGTCTCACCCTGAGTTAGGCGATGCATTAAACACAGATACCAACTGTGCAGACAGAATAAAGAAAGACGGCGAGTATGTTTGGGTTACTATAGATTGTCAGGTGGGTTCGACACATACAATGTCACTTGAAAACGGAAATGGGAATTTCATATCTTTAAGCCATCCAGATCCAGCATTAAGGGATGGTGGAACTGTAAGATCCGATGATTATGAATCTGGTTTAGCTGAGGTAAATTCTATTTTCAACAGAACACATGAATCTAAATCATGGCAAATTTCTATTGAGGTTGAAGGGGATCATACAGAAGTTAATCCTTCAGTTGAAGTTTCCTATGTTAATGAAAAAATAATTTCAGTAGAATTATTTAAAATCGATGCTGTTACTGAGATGTTATGGTCTATGGCTGCACTAATCGGATGTTTTATGATATTATTAGTACCAGCATTTTTGGTATATTTTATTTCTCAAAACTCTACAAGAAATGAGAGGAAAGAATTAGAATTAGCTCTCGAACAGGATAAAATAAGTTAAAAGTCTTGTCAATGGTTTGAAATACCAATCTTGTTTTCTCTACTGTGTGTCTTCTCGAGTTATTCTAGCCGTTCTGTGTTTGGCGGCTTTAATTTCAATGAGTTTTAGTGATTATGCTTACCTTCATAATTCCCATCAACAGCATTCATCATCTAAATCTAGTGGAATTAATTTACTTCCCTCTGGTTTTGAATTTCAATATTCTAACGATGCGGATTTTCAAAACTATGGATTACTTTCAAGTTATTCTTGTTGTGATACAGTTAATCGTCCATCAGATTTATGGATTATTGATGGAATGTTGAATAAGGAGCAACAAATTGGAATTACGATTCAAAATATTGGTTCAACATCAAGTGGACAATTCGATTTGAGAGTCTACATTGAGCACAATGAATATGATGAATTTATTATTTTAGATCAAACTATACAGGTTTCGACAATTTCTGGTTCAAGTTCGAAAATGGTTTATTTAAATTGGATTCCAGATTATTCTGGTAATCACACAATACATGCAATAACCCAACATCCTCAAGATGACGATACTTCAAATGATCAAAAATCTAGACATTATACAATAGGTAATCTTTATGAGAATGCAAATTCGGCAGGAATTTGGAGTTCAATGTCAACATATTGGTCTATAGATACAGATACTGGTATAACACCTCATGATTTTGGAACTTTTAATAAAAATTCATTTTATGTTGGTGATACTCTAACAACGACATATGGGAATAATTGGAATGAAAATATGGATACTTCGATAATCAATTTTGGAGATAGGGTTACAAACCCTTTACGCCCATTCCAAATTTCATTTTTATTATCAGGTGCAAGTAAGGTGGGAGATAACTTAATTTTAAAGATTGAAACTTCACCCGGAGTATGGAAAAATCTTGGTAATATTAATACAATAATAGATTCATCTGCAGCAAATTGGAATTTATTTAATTTTAATGTTAATCCAATAGATATGAATTCTAATAGTAAATTAAGATTTAATTTTGTTTCTAATGCAGTAAATACAGATTCAGGATATTGGATTGATGATTTTGTAATGGTTTATGATCAATCTGCAAGAGCAGAAGAATATAACCCTCAAATCCTCAGTATTTCCAAAGGAGAAACTTCTGCTGAAGAATGGTCTCAACATGAACTTGAGATATATAACGGAGGAAATTTAGAAGATAAGCTTTCTATGGATATTATTGATTTACCATCTGGATGGGATTGGGCTGTAAATTACAAAAATGGAGGGCCTATAGACCCTCAAAGTGGTATTGAAGTGGGTAAAGGGGAAACTCGTGAAATAATTATTAGAATTAAACCGTCCTCAAATTCAACTTTAGGAATAGAAAATTTAAATTTTAAATTAGGTTCAAAAAATTCTGTAAGTTCTTATGATTCTAAAGAATTTCAATTAGATGTATTGCCAACTTATTTGCCAGAACTTCAATTTGAAGAAGAAAATGGTTTTTGTAGACCTGGAAATAGTTGCGAAATTTTTGCAATTCTTACCAATGCTGGTGATGTTTCTGATAGCTTTCAAATTTCATCAGATTTGCTAATACTTCGTAATGGGTGGTCTTTTGATTTATCTTGGAATCAGCCACTTCAAATTGATCTTGAATCTGGTGAATCTATTCCAATAAGGATGACAGTAGATATACCTCCAGAAACAATTCCAGGCCAATATAGTAGTTTGATTTTAACTGCGACAAGTGATACAAGAGATGATATTTCTACATTGATTAGAATCAATGCTACTGCGGGAATGATTTCAAATGCTGTATTTTCTGTAAATATTGATGATTTAGATGCTGATGTAATTAATCCGATTCCTAATACAGAAATAAAATTACCATTCACGCTTTGGAATAACGCTTCAACTTTTGATATTTTTGAATTATGTATTTTCAAAAGTGGCTCAAGGAGTTGGGGAGTTAATTCAGAACACGATGGAATGATAATTGAAGACGGTGAAGATTGTATTAATCCCTATATTTTTGAGGTTCCAGGTTTAACCTCTATGGATATTGATATTATCATCTCAATACCCGAAAATGCTCAAAAAAATGATTCAGGACCATTATTGACGCCAATAATAAAGAGTGTTAGAAGTGGTGATGTGATACAATCTTTACCTTTTAATGGTATTTCAGTAAGAATGGTTAGTGATTTAATAATTATGGATTTAGAATCAGATAGTTATTTTTCTCCAGGCAGTGAGAATATACTTACTTTCAATATTACTAATTTTGGGAATGGCGCAGATACAGTATTATTAAAATTAGAAAATTTTATTTTTGATTGGGAATATTGGTTCACGAATGAAGGAAATATTGTGGAATTAGTAGAATTATCTCCAGAATATGAAGGTCTAAATGTGAAAAATATTCAACTACATATAGAAGTTCCAAAAAATGTACCTGGGGATATATCTATAAATTTTATAATTTCAATTAGTTCTGATATCACTGATTCCGAGACCGATTTGGTAAATAATCGCATTTCATATAATGGATTAACTGCAATGGTATTTATCCCTGAGTGGGTAATTAGTCCTTTGGAGTTTGTCAGTTCTGAAGCAGATCAGAATATTCTGCTTAATGCAACAATAGTAAATTCTGGAAATTCGATGGATAGTCAATTAAAGGTCAAATTTGAGTTGGAAAATAACCTAATTAGTAGTCCAATTAGTGTCGTTCTAAGTATTCCTACATTTGGCGATGAATATTTTTCATCTGGCCAATGGGCGTCTATTCCTTTGGATAAAAACCAATTAGCTAGAATCGAAATATTGGTGATGGTTCCTCCTGACATTCAAATTCCTTCAGAAATAAAAATTAGATGGTATGTGCAGGGAGGAAGTAATCAGTTGGGAGAATCATTGACTTTGACAAATCTTTCAATTATTGATGTTTCAATATATAGAAATGTAAATGCAGAATTGAATCTTTTCTCCGGAATGGTTTCTCCATCTTCTTTAGAATATTTTACGATAAACTTTTCAAGTTCATCATCAATCATTGAAGATTTAAAATTAGAGAATAATATACCTCGTGATTGGTATTTATCTTGCGAGGATCCTTCAAATGATGGTGAATTTAGGGTGGTAATTCCAGCTTCACTTTCAGGAATTAATAGAAATTCAAGAATAGATTGCAGTTTGCAAATTGGTTCAACTCAGGGATTAAATGAAATACAGCTAAATATTTTAGATTCTGAAAATAACACTCTATTCTCTTGGAAAATAGAATTAGCCGTTAATTCAGAAGAGAGTAAATCAGGGATAAAATTATTTTTCTCCGAAAATGGATTGCTAAAAGGTTTGATGCTAACATTTGCAGGAGTAATAATTTCTTTGCTGGTAATAATAATTCTGCAAAAAAAATCAGAAGATTATGAAGTAATAGAGGAGGATAGTAATTATCAATATAATCTTAATTATTCTAATTCTGTTGTGCCTCCTATACAAATTCCAAACCAACCTCAGCAAATTCTAAACTCTTCTACATACCAGACTCAACATGAAAAGGTAAAACAATTTTCACAACCTACTTCTAGGCCGCCTAATAATGAAAAAATTAATCTTCAAGACGCATTTGGTTCTCTATTATCTAAAAATGATGAAGACGGTGAGGATTGATTAGAGGTGTTTTGAAATGTATTTCCCGCCTTTTTGGTATCTTTTATGGTTCTTTGTATCTTTTTTCGGTGTTCTTTCGTGGTATCTAAGAACTTATACCGAAAGAGTTCAATTGCTTAGATTTGTTGCAATTTCAGGTGTAATTTCAATGATTACTTTATTGATTTGGACTTTGACGATGGATGTTTGATTATGAGTGAATTAAAGAATATTTATCCTACAAGGACACCCGTTTGGTGGGCAAGGAGGGGGTTCGTAGAATTAAACAGAAATGAGCCAGGAGTTACAGGACGATTAATCGTAATTCGAATTTGGAAAGAATCAAAAAATGTCAAAGGATTTGCAAGGATTTTTAATCTATTAGAAAATTTGATGTTTAAAATCACAAAAGGACCCAAAGATTTGAGGAGGAATTTAGATGATATGAATAGCCTTCTGTGGGAATTATGTGATGGTTCAAGAACCTTTGAAGAAATTTGTAAAGTCATGGATGAAGTTTTTCAAGAACATATTTCACCAGTAGAAGAGAGGACTGCAATCGCACTAAGACAATTTGAATCATTGGGTTTTTTATTGATGTTAAAAGAAAAATTTGATGGTTCATGGCCCACAGGACCCGGAATCATTGATCCAAAAAAACCTCTTCCAGATGTTGAAAAAAAATTAGAATTAGACCTTACACTTCATGGAAATGAAAACTCAGAATGGAAATAGACTATTTTTCTAGCATCAATGCAGTATCAAATAAAGATTGCATTGTATTTTCTAATCTTTCAATTAATTTTTCATCTTGTAACATCCCATCTTCATTAAATGCTGTTTTTATATTCGGAACAGCTATTTGTTCAGGTATCGCCCAACCATGAATCCATCTTACTGCTATTCTCATCTGGTTTAGGGTATTTGAATTTGATTGGCCTCCAAGCGTTGACATTAATCCGAAGGCTTTACCACTTACGTGTTTACTGTAAATCCAATCTAATTGATTTTTCATTACTCCAGACATACACCCATGGTATTCTGGCGATGAAAGTAAGTATGCATTGACTTCAGTTGCAAGGTTTTGAAAGTCCTTAACATTCTCATTTTCCCAGCAACCTTCTTCCCCTACAAGCGGGAGAGGTTTTTCGTTTAAATCCCAAAAATGAGTTTCAGCACCTAAATTAGATAAAATTTCAAGACCTAACTTAACTAATTTAGTATTATTTGAATCGTTACCATAACTCCCTGAAATACCCATTACCTTTACCTTTGCAGCCATATGTGCGCGTAGGGGTGTATGGTATTACCTTTTACCATTATCACTGTAGTAATGTATAACCTACAGACGAGAATCTATTAGTTAGATTCAAAGACATGATTCAACACCGCAAGTTGCCTACGAAAGGTCAGTGAGAGTGATTTAATGCAAGAAAAAGGTGACGTTGAGAGTAGCGAAGTTGAAGATCCTGAAGAATTAATTGCTGAAGGAGAATTTCTATACAGAAAAGGGAGATATGCAGATTCATTAAGAGTTTTTAATCATGTAATTAGTTTAGACCCAAGTCAAAGTTTAGCTTGGTTTAATAGAGGAGTTTTACTGGAAACGAAAGGTGATTTAAAAGGTGCACAACAATCATTTGAAATTGCTTTAGATCTTGATTCATCATTTGCTCCAGCAGCAGCCAACCTAGCAGTTTTATTAGATCGTATAGGTGATTATACAGAGGCTACAAAGTGGGCATTGACTGCAATGAGTACATTTGATGGTCATCCTTTATTGAAAGCTATAGTGGATAAATCATCGGGTGCAATACAAAAATCCCCCGTAAAAGACTGGAAAGAAGTTAGTGGCTGGGGTTCAGCAAAAAAAGGAAACGCTCCAAGTCCAGCGATTATTATACCACCTGAAAAAGGTGAAGAAGTTGTTTTTGAAGGCGGTCCTGAAGAAATAGAATCGTATCATTATAGCGAAGAAGACATTGAAAATGTAATGACTAAACACGGACTAGAAGATCAAGAAGTTTTGCTTAGGGAAGCAACTATGCATGATAGAGATACAAATTTAGTCTTAGATAAAGAGGAATTAGAGATTGCTGCAAAAACTGTCAAGTTTATTGAAGGCAAAATAGAGACACCTAGTAGTTCTTCAATGGAAGTTAATCTCCAGTTTTTGGAAGAGGAACTAAGAAATTTAATTAAGGCTGGAAATCCTAAAGAAGCCATTGAGTTAGCAAAACCTAACTTGACGAATAATATCGATTCTGCACCTTTATGGGCACTTTCTGGTGGTGCTAAAGCCAAATTAGGGGACTTAGATTCTGCGATTAGGGATCTTAAAAAATCAATCGAATTAGACCCAACATCTTCAACGGCCCATCATAATGTTGGAGTGATGTTAAAAAAATCACTTAGGACAGAAGAAGCATTAACACATTTTGAAAAGGCTTTAGAATTAGATGATGAATATTTGAAGGCAGCAAAAAATTTAGCTAGTACTGCTAAAGAATTAGGTAGAAGTGATTTAGAAATTAAGGGCTACAGGACAATATTAAGAGAGAATGGGTCTCATCCTAATCGACTAGATTTTGTGAGATTATTACTTTCAATCGCGAAGGCTGAATCAGAAGTAATGGGTTATACGGATCAACCTTTGACTATCAAGGAAGGTCCAACATTAGCTAAAGAAGCTTTATTACACCTTAAATCCGGTAATAATTTAGAAGAATCTATGTTAATTCCAGAAGCTATGTCTTTAGCAGAACAAAATGTCGAAGCAGTAAAAGAATGGAAAAATCTGCTTGAAGAATATCCTAATGAAGGCAAAATTTGGCTGGGCTTATCTATTTGTTTGGAAAAAATGGGAGAGTATGAAAAGTCTGAAAAATGTAAATTAAAATATAGAGAATTATCCGGTATTAGTGATGGATTGGGTATTTTATCAGAAAAAATAGAAAAAACTGAAGAAACTATTTCAAAATCTGATGATTTTAATTTAAATGAAGTAAATCTTGAACAAGCTGCAGCGGATTTGAATCAAATAAAAAACTCTGAAATTCAAATAAATGAGAATAATGCTTCTGAATGGTTTAATAAGGCAATGATTCTTTTATCTGAAGAAAAATATTCAGATGCATTAAGTTGTTATGACAAGGCTTTATCACAAGTGGGTGATGATCTTGAAATGAAGATTAAGATAATGAATGGAAGGGGCAGTAGCCTTTATGGAATGAAGAAATTTGCGGATAGCATCAATGCTTATCATGATGCAATGAAACTAAACCCCTCTAATGTATCAGGACATATTTTGTATAATTTAGGTATGTCATATGCTGAAATGAATGCATTTACAGATGCAATTAAATGTTTTGAACAGGCAATACCTAGGGGTTTAGACTCAGATACAATTTATAGAGTGAAGGATCAAATAAAAATATGTAAAAAATTAGCAAAAGAGAACAATAATTGATAATTATGGGACATGACGAGCAATTTAACAAGATTATCTCAAGAAGATTTTCAAATAATAAGATTAGTTTGCAAACAGATTTTGTTGCTGTAGAAAGGCCCTTAGAATTGACAATGAGTACTAGTGATGGCTATTCTGAAAATTTAGCAATTTTAATGAGGACTCCTGGTGATGATAAAAAATTAATTCTTGGTTTTTTATTTTCTGAAGGTATTTTGTCAGCAAAAGAACTTAAAGATGTTAAATGTGAAATTTCAGAAAATAAAATAAATTTAATATTGGAAAGTAATCAATTACCGGATTTTTCTGAAATGAAAAGAAATTTTATTTCTAATTCAAGTTGTGGGATTTGTGGAAAAGAAGCAATTTCAGAAATACTGAAAAAAATTCCCAAATCTAAAAATTCTATAGAAACTAATATGTCTGGAAAAGTTATTCAGAAAATTTGTACAAAAATGAAAGGAGAACAAAATTTATTTTTAAAAACAGGGGGGGTTCATGCTGTTGGTTTATTTACAAAAATTGGTAACATAATATGTATTGAAGAAGATGTTGGAAGACATAATGCAATGGACAAGGCTATTGGGAATGCGTATGTAATTGAAGATTTAGGAAAAGAGATAATTGGTGCGTGCTTATCTGGTAGAGCGAGTTATGAAATGGTACAAAAAGCGGCAATGGCTGGTATTGAAATCTTGATATGTATTGGTGCTCCAACATCTCTTGCGATTGATTTAGCAGTTGCTTGCTCAATAACTTTAGTTGGTTTCGTTAGTGATAAAGGGTATAATATTTACACTTGTGAGAGTAGAATCTTGTCAACAGTTAACTAATGTAACTTTTACGTATGGATAGTGAACGGTCATAGAGCACCACCAGACAAGTCTAAGTCGAGACAAAAATCTAGAAAAAAAAGTGCTGCAGGAATTCCTGCAGTGATTTCAACCACTAAACATGCAATAACAAAAATGGGAATTATAAATTCAATTAAGACTCTAAAAATGGTAAATCAAAAAGAAGGTTTCGACTGTCCGGGGTGTGCTTGGCCTGATCCAGATGATGAAAGAACAAAATTCGAATTTTGTGAGAACGGTGCAAAAGCTGTAGCGGACGAAGCTATGAAAAAGAAGGTAAATCCTAAATTTTTCTCAAAATATTCTATTTCTGAATTATCAAAAAAATCCGATTACTGGCTAAATAAACAGGGTAGATTGACTAATCCAATGTTCAAAGCAGAAAATTCGGATTATTATAAAGAAATAAATTGGAATGATGCATTTGAGATGATAGGAAAGCAATTAAAAGATTTAAATTCTCCAAATGAAGCAATATTTTACACTTCTGGAAGAACTAGTAATGAAGCCGCATTTTTGTATCAATTATTCGCAAGAACCTTCGGAACAAATAATCTTCCTGACTGTTCAAATATGTGTCATGAATCTAGTGGGGCTGGTTTAACTGAGACAATTGGAATTGGTAAAGGAACTGTTACATTAGATGACTTTAATAATGCATCTTTGATTGTTGTAATGGGGCAAAATCCTGGAACCAATCATCCAAGAATGCTTTCTGCATTGGAATCAAATAAAAAAAATGGAGGAAAAATAATCCATGTTAATCCCTTACCTGAAGCGGGTTTAGTTAGGTTTAAACATCCCCAAGATTATATGAAGTTATCACTCAAATCGACTAAATTAGCTGATTTACATTTACCCGTTAAAATTAATGGTGATATAGCCTTAATGAAAGGAATCGGTAAATACTTACTCGATGAAAAAAGGAAAGGAAACTATATTTTCGATGAAGATTTTATTTCTGAAAAAACAACAAATTTTGAAGATTATATTAAATCTTTAGATGAAACTGATTGGGATCTTATCACTGCTTCTTCTGGAATCAAAAAAGATTTAATTGAAACAGCAGGAAAATTTTTCTTAGAATCAGATTCTATAATAATATGTTGGGCGATGGGATTGACACAGCATGTTAATGGAGTTGATAATGTTAAAGAAACTGTTAATTTATTATTACAGGGAGGTCATATTGGTAGGTCCGGTGCTGGAGTTTGTCCCGTTCGTGGTCACTCTAACGTTCAAGGAGATCGTACCATGGGGATTTGGGAGAAACCAAAAGAGAGATTCCTAAATAGTTTAGAAAGAAGATTCAATTTTAAACCCCCTGTAGAGCATGGATATGATACAGTATCCTCGATTAAAGCTATGAATAAAGGAAAAATAAAGGTATTTATCGGACTTGGAGGTAATTTTATTTCGGCTACTCCTGATACAGATTTTACAGCATCTGCAATTAGAAAATTAGATTTAAGTGTCCAGATTTCAACAAAATTAAATCGCTCTCATTTGGTTACTGGTAAATCGGCTTTAATTTTACCCTGTCTCGGAAGAACTGAAATAGATTTAATTAACGGAAAGGAGCAGTTTGTTACTGTTGAAAATTCTATGGGTTTCGTTCATTCATCTCGTGGAAATTTAAAACCTGCCTCTAAAAGTTTGAAAAGTGAGCCTTATATCATAGCTAATATTGCCAAAAATGCGATATCTATAGAAAATAGTATAGGATGGGATAATTTGGTTTCTAATTATGACAATATTAGGAATGTAATTGAAGATTGTATCGAAGGTTTTGAAAATTTTAATGAAAGAATAAAAAATAATTCTGGATTTTATTTGCCTAATCCTCCTAAGGATTCTAAATCATTTTCTACAAAAAACGGAAAAGCAAACTTTTCGGTAAATGAAATACCAGATAATAAAAATCCAGAAGGTTACTTAACTATGATGACGATTAGAAGTCATGATCAATACAATACTACAATTTATGGATTAGACGATAGATATAGAGGGATAAAAGGTAACCGTTATGTTGTTTTAATGAATGATGATGACATAAATGAATTAGGATTGAAAATTAACCAAATTGTTAGAATAATTAGCGATCATGACGGTGAAAATAGGTTTGTTGATGGATTTAAAATAATGAGTTATGATATCCCCAAAGGATGTGTTGCAACATATTTCCCTGAAGCAAATCCTTTGGTTCCAATTAATCATGTTGCATTAAAATCAAATACTCCAGCCTCAAAAAGTATACCAGTAAGATTTGAACCATTAACTTAGTATTTTTGACTAACTGAATGTAAGTGTTTTTAAGTGTCTTCTCTGAGAATATAGCATGTCTGATATGGATTGCGAGGCATGTCCCTCAACTTCGCCCTTACAAGTTGTAATTCCTGAAACTAAGGAGATGACACTTACTATTACTGAAAAAGCTAAAAATACCCTACTTGGGGTAATGGGAGATGATTCAGAATCTGCATTATTAGTTGATGTTTTATCTGGAGGATGTTCTGGGTATAAATATGATTTACAGATTATTGAGCCATTGGAAGATAGTGAGCATTTTGGATTATTAATTGATGGAATCCAAGTATATGTTCCCAAAACCGCCTCAAGTCTTCTTGATGGAGTTGAAATAGATTATGAAGATAAATTAATGGGTGGTGGGTTTAAGTTGAATAATCCTAATGCATCTAAAAGTTGTGGTTGCGGTGAAAGTTTTAGATAATTTTTAATCATCAATATTTTTCATCTTTTCCGGAATTGTTGAAAAAGGCGCATTTGTTCTCAAATTTTTACGTTCTACAGGATCAATAGGGGTAGGACCGTATTCAATGAATTTAATCAGCCCTTTTTCTCTAAGGAAATAATAAGTTCTTGGCTCACAAGATTTGATTAATTTTTCACTAAATTTTGAATGTATTGAATTTCTCCTTCTTGTGGCATGACCTACTTCGACTCCAATTCCTACCAATGTTGCACTGAATAGTACTATTAATATAGATAATGAGAATAGTATTAAATCTCCGCCTTCTCTGAAAATTGCGGTTAAATCTCTAATTAGTAAAAATAGTAAACCAAGACCTATAAGTGGTTCTAAAAGTTCGCGAAAGAATCGTTCAATTGGTATTATTGCGGTACCCGCAGGATCTGCAAAAACAAATTCTGTATCTATTGCTGTTTTGATTACACCTAAAATTGAGACTAATATTAAATATGAAAATGCAGAAATTAGAATTAATACCCAATAATCCAAACCTCTAAAAATCCAATGTACTATCAACCAGGCGAATAATCCCAAATATACTGTCATAAGCATTTTACTAAATGCTACAATATCTCCCCTCAAATCTTTTTGATTATGTCTTGGTTTTGGGATATGGATTAATTGCCATTTTGAAATATTTTGCAATTGCATGATTATGTAAGCAAGAAGTCCTTTTCTTATGAGGATATATTCTGCTAGAGAAAGTAATGGTAGCGCTAATAGAAATAATGGAGTTGCAAAAAGAAGAACTAAGGGGGTAAAAAATAAACTAGGAAGAAGAATGAAGTGAGGTGTTTTTAATGGGAATAAGAAATCAGTCTCAATTAATTTTTGTCTGTCTTTCGGTATCCTTCTTCTTCTTGCTGCCTCGTCTAATTGATCTCTAAATTGTGAAAGGGAATATCCTGCATTAATTACCAAACTCAATAATCTTCTATATTCTTCATGCTGATATGCTCCTCCAACATATCTTTTCCAAATAATTCTAATTGGAATTGCAGCTAATATCGGGATACATAGAATTCCAATTGCGGATAGAATTTGAATGAGTTCTATCTCACTATCCATGACCTGCGGTAAGATTTAGTTCATTAATGGGAAGGGTTAGATTTAATCAAAATTATTACTTTTTATTACAAATTCTACCTCTCAAAAGATCTTGTTTTACATAACCAAACATTTCCGAATCAGAACTTTCCATAATATTTTGATTGTCACCTTTCATCCAATAACCTTTTTGTTGCTTATAATGATTGACTCTTTTGACGATAAGATTCTCTCCGAATGGATTCTTGAAAAGAACAATATCACCTTTTTTTAAATTTTTTATGGTATCTTTATGATAGTCAACCCATACGATTTGATTATTCTTTAATGTTGGAGACATACTTTCTCCACGAATAATAATCAATCTATATTTTCCCGAAAATAATTTAATTAAATTTTTAAAAAACATTTAATCTCATTAAGACGCTCTAATCCAAGGAACATCTTTTTGTTTTGATTGCCAAAACATGACATGAATATTTTCGATTGCATCCATTAATTCTTGAGCATGAACTATGCTGACTTCAACTTTGCAAGCGCTACATAATTTAGCAGCTTTCCAAAAAATCTCATGAAGGTCGGGATATGTTTCTAAATGCGCGGGTTTAAAATAATCAGTCCATAGAACTAATAACTCATCTTTACATTTTTGTGCTTCTTCTTCTTTAATTGCAGCATAACGACTCATAGTGTTCAAATAGGCCGCAGTATTGCAATCTCCTCCATGGTTTTCTTCTAGTGCTACCATCTTCTTAGTCATTGATTGAACGGCTTCTCCCGCAATCCTTGCACTTGCAGGATCGTATACTCCACAAGGCCCATCACAGTGGGCATCTGCCGTTCTCAAAATTTTTGTTACTGCATTAGTTACTCTTCGCATGATTATTCCTATGAAAACTGCTTATTGAATTTTAGTATTATAAAAATATTGAAGCAGTACGAATTGTTGTAAGGTAATATGGCCAAGATTGCTATAACTGATGGTATGGCCGAGGATGCCGTATTAATGCTGAGAAAAGAAGGACATGAAGTTGATTTACTCACTAGTAATTCAAACTTAACTGGTTATGATGCTGTCGTAATACGTTCAGCAACTAAAATCACATCAAATGTCATCTCTTCATCACCATCATTGAAAATTATCGGAAGAGCTGGTGTAGGAGTAGATAATATTGATTTAGAAGCTGCTACAAATGCAAATATTTTAGTGTGCAATACACCGTCATCATCCACACAATCGGTTGTAGAATTAACACTTGGACATCTCCTCTCATCTGTTCGCCATATTCCAATCGCAGATAGAGATTTAAGAGACGGTCAATGGACTAAAAGTAATCTTAAAGGTACAGAACTTTGTGGTAAGAGAATCGGTTTCATTGGATTTGGTAGAATTGCTCAAGGTGTTGGTAAAGTAGCAAAATCTCTGGGTATGGAATTACATGCTTATGATCCGTACTTGCCTGAAGGAATTGCCAAACATGAAAAATGTAATTTACATGAAAATATTGAAGATTTATTCAAAAGTTGCACACATATTAGTGTTCATTGCAATTTAAGCGATGAAACTCACCATCTAGTGAATTTGACGACACTTTCAATGATGCCAGGTATAGGTGCAGACGGAATTGAATGTGGGAATCATCTTGTTTCATGTGCTCGAGGTGGTGTTGTGAATGAAGAAGATGTACTCATTGCTCTAAATCAGGGAATTCTAAGTTCCTGTGCATTAGATGTATTTGAGAATGAGCCAGAAACGACCCACCCTCTATTAAATCACCCTAGATTTCATGGATCACCTCATATTGGTGCATCCACTCGTGAGGCTCAGAAAAGAATAGGTTTCGAAATGGCTAATATTTTAATTGATTATTTTAATGGTATTACTCCGAAATCTGTAGTAAACAAGGGCGTATTAGTCTGATTAGGAATTTATGATTAAGACATCTTCCTTTCTACGATTTCTAGAGTTTTTGAAAGATTAATTTCTGCATTCTTGCTGATTTCAATCGTTTTTTCTTTAATTTCAACCTCATCTAGATCTAGTAAATTAATTCTTACATTATATATTGCTCCTATTGCTGATGAATGTGCTAATAGTGCTGCCACTGCAACATCTGTGATTGCATTTGAATTTCCATATTCTGCAAGTTCTGGAAGTAATTCAAGTATGGCTGATGCTTTTTTTGCAGTTTCCAAAGGAACTAATGCAGCATTTAGTGTGGCGTCATTAATTTCATTTTTCCTCTTAATGGCTTCATCATCAGTATTTTTAGGTAATTTCCAAGCATCCATTACTTTATTGAAAGATAATGCATCATTATTTGCTAATTCGAAAGAATCTAAAAAAATAGGTGCAGCAATACTTTGTATTTTTTCTACAAGTTCCCAACTATCTTTCCATTTTTCTTTACTTAATGTTAAATCACATACCATACAAGTTAATGCTGCTGCATTTCCTAATGATATAGCAGCCGCTGAACCTCCTCCCGGTGTCGGTGAACTACTTGATAATGCAGTGAGGAATTCTTTAACTGTCATTCTAGAATAATCATCATCCATATTCTCACCCTATTTTGCAGCCCATTCAATTATTCTTCTATTTGAATCGAATTCACCGAGATTACTAAGCATTAAACCGTCTATTGCGGCATTAACTAAATCCTCTACAGATGCACTAGATGGATTTGAGTGATAAAATTTTCCAGAATCTAATATTGCATTTAGAGGTACTAATCCAACTAATTCTCCAGCCGTGACTTTAAGATTTAACTTTGTAGCCTCTTTTTTAATTTCCTCCATGACGTTATGCATTCCAGTTTTTGAAAAATTCAATAAATTCATAGAAACTTGTGCAGTTGTTTGATCATACATCCATCCTGCTGCTTGAAGATCACTAAATTTTCCTTGAATTCTTTCTGGTTTTCCATTAACATCAAGAATCTTATTTCCCTCTTTATCTTTCTTTAAGACCCCACTCGTTCTAATCTTTCCAGCTATGGAATTTGCTAATGATTTATCATCAGTATCTAAGTTTATGTTAAACGCTATTAAAACAGATCTTGCTCCAGATGCAGTAACTCCACTTTTAGCAATAAACTCTTGAGGTCCAAAATCAGGTTTCCATTCATCATGTTTAATTTTATCATTGAATCCTTCATATTCACCTTTTCTAATATTTGGTAACAATTTTCTTTCATTAGTTCTGGCAGCATTTGCATAAAGGTATACGGGTATGTTCAATTCTTCGCCTAAATATTTTCCAAATCTTTCTGCCAAAGAAATACAATCTTTCATATTACAATTACTGATTGGGATGAAAGGAACTACATCAACAGCCCCCATTCTAGCATGTTCTCCTGAATGTTTTCTCATATCGATTAATTCTAAACCCTTTTTTGCACATTTTTTAGCTGCAATCAATACATTTTCAGGCGAGCCAACAAAAGAAATAACAGTTCTATTGAAATCTTCACTAGAATCAACATCTAGTAGCGTAACTCCCTCTATTTCTTTAATTGATCTCGTTATTTTTTGAATTACTTCAGTGTTTTTACCTTCGCTAAAATTAGGCACACACTCAATTAATGCTTCGCTCATATGATACGCTTACAAAATTAGTCTTTCAATTATTTGATTAACTATACAATGTATTGATTTTTTCTGATTCAGAATCCTTCCTCATCTTCTCTGTAATTTTTAACGCCGCAGTGAAATCTTTTGAAAGAACTTTTTTTCTCCGAGCTCTTATAGCTTGCATTCCAGCCTCTACACACATTGCTTTTATGTCTGCTCCACTATACCCTTCAGAAGCATTTATTATGCTATTGATTTTAATATTTGATGTTGACATGTTTTTTACATTTATTTCAAAAATACCTTTTCTTGCTTCTTCATTCGGAAGGGGTATTTCGATAATCCTATCAAATCTTCCAGGTCTTAATAGTGCATCGTCTAGTATGTCTGGTCTATTTGTAGCTGCAATAATCTTCACGGAATCAAGAGGGTTAAATCCATCTAATTCTGCTAAAAGTTGCATTAATGTTCTTTGAACCTCTCTATCACCACTTGTTGCAGTATCTAGTCTCTTAGCACCAATTGCATCTATTTCATCAATAAATATAATTGAAGGTGCTTTTTCTTGTGCTAGTGCGAATAATTCTCTTACTAATCTACCACCTTCACCAATGTATTTTTGTGCTAATTCGCTTCCTACTAGTTGTATGAATGTTGCATCAGCATTTGCTGCTACAGCCTTTGCAATCATCGTTTTTCCACATCCTGGCGGTCCTGTAAGTAGAACTCCTTTCGGCGGAGTAATACCTACATTAGTAAATAATTCAGGCTCAGTGAGTGGTAATTCAATTGCCTCCCTTAATAATTCAATTTGAGTATTTAACCCTCCAATTTGATCAAAAGTGATTGTGGGTTTGTCAGAAACTTCTGCTCCAGTAACTAATGGGTCCCAACCATCTTGTAAAACATCAATAATAGCCAGTGTGTCTTGATTAAGTGTAACTCTGGCTCCAGGTTTTAATTTTTCATTAGGTAGTGATGGGTTGACTGAAACTTTGAAAATTGTGCCATTACTACTTCTCACTATTGCATTTTTTTCTGAAATCATATCTTGTAAATGACCAATAATTAGTGGTGGACTTCTTAATGAATTAACCTCATCTTCTAATCGATGTGCGATTTTTCTTATGCCATCAAGATCTCTTTCTAGTTGCATTTTTTCTGTAGTTAATCTTTGAACATTTTCATGCATTTCCCTAAATTCTGTCTGTAACTTAATCATTTCATCTTCAGCTTTTCTTGGCTTTTCTCCACTGCCTCGCCTTATTACATCCCCATCCGAACTCATTAATCTCATGTGCTCCTCGACTTAACCTACTTCAACTTGTTCTATCTTTTTGAAGATTTAATGAGTTTTTAGGGGATATGATGAAAGCCTAGATTCTGCTACAACTATTGAGAGGTATGGGTGATTGTGAATTATGCGGGGCAATGAACGTATCTACAAAGAAAGTAAAATATCATAAATCAAATGTAGAGTCATGTTCACGTTGTAGTGAAAAAATGAAATTAGTACCTGTGATTAATCCGAGGAAAAATACATTAGTGAATTCCAAAAAATCTCGTGTTTACAGTTCAAAAAATAATTTGAATACAACTTCACTTATCGTAAATTTCTCAAAGGTAATTACTAAGAAGAGAATACAAAAAAATTGGTCTAAGAAGGAATTAGCAGAAAAATCGAATGTTCGATTAATAGATATTCAAAATATCGAATCTGGAAAAATTTTAGAAGATAAAGTTGTACAAAAAATCGAAAAAACATTAGAAATAAACTTGTTTACAGATGAAAGTGTACCAGATTTTAGAAAGGTCAGAAGAAATAATGGTGGTGGAATGACTTTAGGGGATTTCTTGGATAATTAGGAGTATTGATAATTTGGAAAATAAGTGGAATGTACCAATTCATGCAGTATATTTGGCTCAGGACGATAGGAAAAAAAATACAGCAGTTAGATTATCTAAGAAATATAAAATAAAACTACATGAAAACTTGCGGAGAATACCCAGAAAAGGAATTCTATTGGATCCGCTATGCGGTAAGGTTTTTGGGCCCGAAGATCATAAAATTTTGCGTAGCGGTAATTCTTTAGTTGCTTTAGATTGTAGCTGGAAACAGATTGAAGAAAGTGTAGAAGCTATCTCTCGAAGAACTAGGTTAATTCACCGAACTTTACCAATATTATTAGCGGCTAATCCTGTAAATTGGGGTAAGCCTACCAAGTTATCTACCGTTGAAGCAATTTCTGCAACTTTATATCTAATGGGGGAGATAGAACACGCTAAAAATTTACTATCATCATTTAATTGGGGGATGGAATTTATTAAATTAAACAAGAATCCTTTAGAAGATTATTCTAAAGCAAAAACAAGCGAAGAATTAATTAAACTTCAATTTGAATATTTTGATTAATTATTCTTCGGAACTAGAATTTAATTGTTTGGCAAGTTCGCGTAGATCCTCAACTTCATCTGATTCATCTACAATTTCAACACCTAGTAGAGTTTCAATTACGTCTTCCATTGTTACTAAACCTACTGTGCCTCCAAAATCATCTTGAACAATTAGAATTTGTTCTTTATTTTCTAAGAGAATATCTAACACTTTATCTACAGAATCATCATGTTTACATTTGTGAATTTCTCTCCTAAGTTTTTTCATAGAAATCTCAAAATCATCGTCTGCAGCCCTTCTAAGGATTTCACTTCTTACTACATACCCATCAATTTTATCAATATCTGAGTCCATTACTGGCATTCGTCCGTATGTCATTATTGGCATACGCCCCATAACATCTGACACAGTTTCATTATTTTCAACAAAAGAAATTACGACTCTAGGTGTCATGATTTTTTCAACCTCTATATCTCTTAATTTTAGTAAATTTTGAATTACTTTCTCCTCGTCCTCTTCAATTTCTCCTTCCTCCTCTCCAATGTCTGCTAGTACAGATAATTCGTCTCTAGTGACAGTAGATTGTTTTCCTCCAGGAAGCATTTTCTTGAATAATTCGATAGGTGTGACAATAAATATCAACGATAAGGTTACAAAATGAATCATAAATGCCATTGGATTTGATAATTGTTTCCAAAATGCAGAACCTAAAGTTTTAGGAAGTATTTCACTGAAAAGTAGTACAAATATTGTTAGAATTGCAGAGGCTATAGCCATTCCATATTCTCCGGGATTTAATTTTTCTACTTCAACACCTACACCTAAAGCACCAACAGTGTGAGCAATGGTATTCAAAGTTAAAATTGCTGTTAATGGTCTAACAGAATCATCTTTCTTAAGATTTGACCAAATTGTTCCTGAACGTAAATTCTTTGATTCAAGAACACTAATATGGCTTGCTGAAATTGAAAGTAGCACTGATTCCATAATAGAGCACAAAAATGAGACTCCTAGAGCAAGACTAGCATAAATAATTAGTAAGGTGTATGCCAAAGGTTTCTTTCCCCCGCTATGTAGCCCTTAGGAAGAACTGGTTATTGAGGTTTAATGTATAGTGATACAATAGAATATAGGGAACTTTTCATGAATGTATGCCATTTCGGAGGGATGCTGAGGGATTAAATGGAGTCGAAAAAGGAAAAAATTCCTAAATTAGATATTACTAATTTGAAAGCAACACCAAAAAGGCATAATAAATTAATTTTCGATTCAAAAGATTCTGAATATGTCTTGATTTGTGTGGCATGGCCATATGCGAACGGACCATTACATCTCGGACATGTTGCAGGTTGTTATCTTCCTCCAGATATACAATATCGTTTTGAAAGATCTTTGGGTAATAAAGTATTGATGGTTTCTGGTAGTGATGAGCATGGAACCCCAAT
>Ga0310343_10000370_pt1 | contig 21353 bp, 22 predicted proteins | sample HC15DNA2025_MG_FD_203519 | JGI IMG/M metagenome (GOLD analysis project Ga0310343, IMG submission 203519) | Marine microbial communities from station ALOHA, North Pacific Subtropical Gyre - HC15-DNA-20-25_MG | ecosystem: Environmental > Aquatic > Marine > Oceanic | place: Pacific Ocean: North...
AAATAAAGCTGCTAGCCATGATGCCTGACGCAAATTAACGGGCCATTATTTGCCGCCCTGATTCCAGGGCATTTTGGCGAGAGCCATGCCCATTCCGCAAGTATCAGTCACTCCTGCAAAGACTAAACCAGCCCCGATAAAGCCTGATAGAGCATACCATGCTGGAGCTACGGCAGATCCTAAAACTATCCCGAAAATAACCATTGCCCCAGCAGCTATCCGCACCTGCCTCTCCAGCGACATGCTTTTCTTTCCGTTGACCAAGTCCATCCCTGAGGCCTTCCAAGCGTCTACGCCTCCATCCACGTCATAAACGGATAGATAACCATTGTCCTGCAGCTTATCGCAGAACTTGGCGGACCTCCCGCCCGATTGGCAAACTACATGAATTGCTGTCTCGCGCTTGAATGGCAGCTTGTCGGCTTTAAAAGACTCCAGAGGGAGATTTATGGAGCAGCGGATATGTTGCGATCGGAACTCGCTAGGTGTCCTTACGTCCACTAGCACCGCGGTCCCGTCATCTTGTAGCTTTTTGAACGCAGTTTCGGCTGTTATCAGATTCACTGGGGAAGGATTCTGCTAAGATAAATCCAAACCACGACATTTTAATTGTCGGTTACTCCCACGACACCATCCTCCTCCGAGTTGTACTCAAGCTCACAAGAAGTTTGCTCCTTATTGAGCCACGGTGATATACTCATGGCCTTGTTCCTTGGAAGAGATCGATCAGTCGATACAGATACTCACTGAGATTAATGAGAAGCACCCATAAATGCTAGGGGGCTGATCCTTACGCACCTTTCTTAGAACTCGGCCTTATTGAAATTACGGAGTACTTTGTATCTGATAAGCTCATTGGTTGCTTCAATGATTTCTATTTGCGCGCCTTTGTAACCGATGGTCATTGATTCGGAGAGGTCATACTCCACATCGTGGTTGAAAGCGGGGCGGGCGACGTCGTTTGAAAACTCACGATAACTGATGTTAATTTTGTCACCTACTTTGCCGCTGTAAATCAGCGTTTGCTGGAGGGCATTTTCAGTCGCGATGGGATACTTCCGACGATCAAAACTAGCTTTCCGATTACATGCCTTAATTTTGAAGACTGAAATTGCACATAGCCTTCCAGATTTTTTTCCACCACAACTGCCTCAAACGGGTCTGTAAAAGGATCGAGCGTTACAGTGGCAGCGTGAGGTCCCTTGCTTAGTGGCAGATAAAACTCTGAGTTACCTTCTTCTCCTTTCTTGAGATAGAATCCCGGGGATAGTCGGTAAGCAGCGATCATACCCGTTCCTATTCTAACCTCTTCATTCAAGAAGATTGCTTCATGCTATATGAATTTTCCCTGTCTCAACATAGTGTCGCCAAAGTTAACCGAAACTACGGTATTCAGAGCCGGTTCACTAATATCCGTACTCCCCGGAATGTAGTTATAGTCGGTTGTGACGCAGCCCGAGAGAAGGAGTAAGATAAGAACAGTTAAGAGGTATTTCACATTATTAATTAAAATACCACAGATCCTTAAGTAGAACAATTTTTTCTGGGGGCAGTAGACTCATATACATTGCGATGCTGCCGACCCCCGCTCTCCCCTCCCCGTTGGTGTGCTTCATCAAGATTAACTGTCTCAGAACACCAAGATCAGAGTGTTGCCAAAAAGGTTTTAGTGGCAGCTATACGTCAGTACCCAATTATTTCCCCACTAAAATATCACCCTAAAAATATTATGAAATTCTTTATGTCAGTAGTTTATATAATCTATGACGAGATTTTAGTCCCATGTATTTTGTCCATTGTTATGTAACGGTCTTTAGTTTTTTCTACGAACGACGCGTCGGGAGCATGCCTCCGAGTACCGACCCTTAAGAAGCCAGTCCGAATTAATAGGTTTTTTCATCCGGTGAATACCAAATGGCTTACCTGGATGCTCATCCGGCCCAAAGGCCTAATCCACCGTAGATCCTAAAGAACTCGGTTGGCAGGCGGCCATTCACATGGCTGCCACTCCTGATCCGTTATTAAGAACTAAAGAAAAATATGGAGGCGATTACACTGCTAGCAAAGCCTTTCCTGTGTCATAGGTTGATGCGGAAAAAACCGGCTTTCAAGTGGACACAGACTCGTAGCTAAAATCAACCTGAAGGTCGGCTGCGATTGACTCCAGCTCCTCTCGCAGCGTATCCGGATCGCACGACTCCGGCAGGCAAACTCTGGCCTTGGCCTCGAAAAGCGTCTCTCCCGACATCGGGGCGCTGTAGCGGGTGGTTGATAGCTCTTCCACGTTGACCTTCTTGCTAGCGAAGGCATGGGAAATGTGACGAACGATGCCCGGACGATCCTGACCCACTATCTCCACAATTGCCACTTCCGCACACTTATCATCTGAATCCGAGCCGCTTTCGTGAACAACGATTTCCAACGTTCCGGCTCCCAGATCCATTAGCGAAGCGTGCAGCGACTCACGCTTGGATTCCGGAATCTCAACTTGTAGTAGACCCGCGAATTGCCCCCCTAAGTGGCACATGCGGCTTTCCAGCCAGTTCCCACCATACTCCTCTACCAATGAAGCGAGGGAATCAACTAAGCCCGGGCGGTCAGGCCCGATAACGGTCATAACAAGCGGAATGTTCATCGATTGAGTATGGTGACGGGTCGCGTTCCCGAAGCAAGCGTACTTCAAAAAGCAGAATGGCCCCCGGCCTAAGGCAGCGAACCGTACTGTTGCTTGGAGAATATTGAATGCGATTAATGAAAGTATAAATACGAGAGCTAGCTCTTTCTGAGCCGATAGCGGCAATGGGTGCCTATCGATTCCGAGAATCGAAGCGACTCCTAAAAATCCGTGAGAAGAATTAGGCGCTTCACGGATTGGTCCGTTCTGATCTTCAAACTAGGAATAGAGCGATTCCGTTTAAAGCTTTGTGATTCGCAGGTTTCGGGGAAAACTATTCGCAACTCACAAAGTGAGCGGTCGCTGGCCCCAAGCCGATGGATAATCGTTTCCCCAATTCCTCTCTCGGACTCTAGTCTAAATGGTAAGCAAATCTAGGTCTATCTTAACGACGACTTTCTTGACATCCCCGCCTCTACCATCGGTTTTTAACTGCGGCATATGAGCATCCTGAGGGAGCAGGAAAACAAAAGTTCCCGGGAATACACTGACCTGCACATCTGCTGGCCTTTCGTAATCGAAAAACTGAACATCCTTATCCTGATCGTAGGCAGTCTTCGCATTGAGTGAAGACGTAGGATACCAAGCAATACGCTCGCTGCCAATCAATACCATCTGTATGTCTGCGTACCTCCGGTGAGCTTCTAGCACGGCATCAGAGCTGGTTTCGTCCCTCGTTGGGTAGCTCATCACTCTAGCAAACATATGATCGTCATCTATCTTCGTTTCTTCTTCCGGAGCGGAGGGATCTAGGGTGTCTAAGAACCCGAAAGCTTTCTCCCAAGCGGGGCCAAGCGAATAATTTCTCCAATTATCGATGTTATCCAATATCATAACTCTAGGTATGGTTTCCTGACTGTATCGAAATTTTCAATGCTTTCCAACACTCAAGTCGCTCGGCGATTGCCGTTTCCGAGCCAACCCTTTTGGGGGAATAAAATGTCTTCGGCTCAAGCATAAATTCTTGGCCCGATATATTCTCGGGATAGCCATGGCTGTAGAGATAGTCATCCGCATTCCCTAAACGTTTAGATGCGGACCCGCCGCTATCTCTCAGCCACTTAGGTACTTCTTGGACGGGCTCATCCGCGAGACAGCGTTTAGCTTCACTTAAAGCGGTATACGAGGCATTGCTCTTAGGCACAGTCGCTAGATAAACCACACAATGAGCCAAATTAATTTCGCATTCCGGGAGCCCTACGAACTCGCAAGCTTGCTGGGTAGCGATTGCAAGAGGCAAGGCGTTGACATCGGCAAGGCCGACATCCTCAGAGGCGAAGACAATAAGCCTTCGGCCAATATATCGCGAGTCCTCCCCTCCGACAAGCATCTTGGCCAGCCAATAGAGCGCCGCATCGGGATCACTCCCGCGCATGCTTTTGATGAAGGCAGAAATAGTATTGTAATGGTCATCCTCGTCAGCGTCGTACCTGATTTGCCGCTCGCTGGCGAATATCGCGATATCCCCCTCTTCAATCGTTTTCCCAGCATTCAACCCCAGGGCCACCCCTTCAAGAGCATTGAAAGCTCGGCGCAGATCGCCATCGCTCAATTTAGCCAATCCTCGCAGGGCCTCCTTCGTAGCCGAGTGACCCCGAATTCCCAATCCTCTCTCAGAATCCTCAAGAACCTGCTCGAGGGCTTTAGCTATATTGTCCACCGTATGAGGTTCGAGGCGGAACAAATGACTGCGACTAAGAAGAGGAGCGTTAACGTAAAATCCGGGATTATGCGTGGTCGCCCCGATCAAGCGAATATTCCCCGCTTCAACATCGGGGAGTAGCAAATCTTGCTGTGATTTGTTGAATCTATGGATCTCATCGATAAATAATACTGTATCCTTCTTTTTCTTACGTCTTGATGCACCTAGTATCTTACGCAGCTCAGCAACATTGGACATCACAGCATTGATTCGTATAAATTGACTATCCGTCTCGTTGGCAATGGCCTCCGCAAGGCTGGTTTTCCCGCATCCGGGAGGACCGTAGAACAACAGACTTCCAAAGGAGTTCGATTTTACGAGTTTAGGCAGCAGATTCCCTTCAGCCAGGATGTGGGATTGGCCTACTACTTCGCCAAGATTACGCGGACGCATTCTAGCGGCCAATGGCTCGTCGGGCGAGGAGATCGATTTCCCTACTCCGGAGCCGGCTCCGATAATATCTAGCTCCTCTTCTCCCGAAAAGAGTTCTTTCTGCGGTTCATCTCTGATCCCTCATATGAAAACGAAGCATTGATCCGCTGCAAGCATCACTGCATCCTAATAAATCATGGAATCGAGTGCCTCTCGCAAAACTATACCCGTCGCTCTGTCCATTGCTGGATCTGATTCAGGCGCGGCCGCTGGGATCCAAGCGGATCTCCTGACCATCACCGCCAATAAAGTCTACGGAGCTACAGCTCTCACTTGTGTGACCGCTCAGAACCCCGAAGGGGTAGCAGCCATACAAGTCCTCCCCGCCGAAAAGATCGCTGCCCAAATAAGGCAGATCGACTCCTTCTATCGACCTGTGGCGGTCAAGACCGGGATGCTTTTCAACGAAGACATCATAAGCGTGGTGTGTGCCGAACTACAAAAGCTGTCAGCAGGGCCAAGCGTCGTCGTCGATCCCGTCATGGTAGCCTCAAGTGGCGCGACTCTTTTGCAACCAGAGGCCATTTCCTTGATTAAAGATCAACTTCTACCGCTAGCGACCTTGGTCACTCCTAATTTGGACGAAGCGGAGATACTAGTTGATCGAAAATTGGAAAGCAAAGCAGAAATCGAAGAGGCGGCAACTGATCTCTCCGAACAATACCAAGCGGCTTTCTTGATTAAAGGGGGGCACCTGCCGGGGAATGATTTGTTTGATACGCTGGCCATTTCAGGGGGCTTATTAAAAACCTATAAGCAAAATCGTATTCTTGAAATAGATACACACGGCAGCGGGTGCACTTTAAGTTCAGCCATAGCTGCATGTCTTGCCAAAGGTCACGATGTTCAGACGGCCGTTGAAATGGGATTAAAGTATCTCCGAGCGGGCATGAACCAGCCTTTGTCAATCGGGGGGGCGAATTTCATCAATCATTTTCCCCGAGATCACCGATAACTTCCCATCTCGGATTCCCCTACTCTGGCTGTTGACTCCTTTCATTTTTGGAATTATCACTGGTCGAATTTTCCCTGTAGAAATCCATCCAGTTATCTTCGCAATGGTTATCGCTCTTTCGATCGCCTTTATCGCATTAGCTAATCAACCTCTTTCTCGCTGGGGCCCGATGCTACTGCCAGTGACAACGTTTGCCGGATACCTTTACATCGTTCAGGCGGATATGGGTATTCCTCAATCTAATAAATACCCATAGAGGGATGCCGCCCTTAACTTGAAAATCTCCCGTCTCTACGAATCCACGCATATCAGTTTTAGCGATCCATCGGTTTCTATCCTTTTTGGCCTATCTTTGACGCTGCTCGTATTTATCTGCTACGGATACAATCGAGCTTGGGTTTTAAGGGCCTGCTGGCTAACACTGTTTTCCGTTTCCTATACTATTCTTTGCCTCGTCGCCAGTCTAGTTTAGATTGATTGCAATTCCAAAAATTCTCTGGCATGGTTTTTCACTATGAAGTCCGCGTACGAACTAGCTATGGAGCGTCTCAATAGCGAAGACCCGCAAGAGAAGACCCTTACAGACGAACAAAAGTTGGCCTTGTCCGAGATAGACGAAAAGTATCGTGCCAAGGCCGCCGAAAGGGAGATTTTCCTTGAGCAGAAACTCGGCGACGCCATCTCCAAAGGAGAAATGCAGGAAGCGGAAGCGATTCGCAGGCAAATCTCTAATGAGAAGAACCGTATCAAAGACGAATGCGAGGCAGCCAAGGACAAAGTTCGCGACGAATCCTAGCTAGAATTCGTCCGTCTATGGACAATAGTCGGCATCGTTGATAGCTAGATCAATTGGCTTTTTGGCCAACTCGCTGAACCTTGGACCCCTCAGTAATCTGCGAGGGGACCTTGGGATCGCGGTTTATATAACTCTGACTAGCTTTATTCTTTTTGATTTTGGACTTCTCCAATTGAGCAGCAACCCGCTTGGAGAGTTCTAAAGTGAGGCACTTTATTACCTGGTCCAAAAGTCGCGGTTGGCGGCTGGCACCTTTCTGACCGACACGAGCATCCATCTGGCTTAGCTTACTTATGGAATTTGAAGCGTTGGTCTTTGAAGGTGATATTTTCTTACCTTGATAGGGAAATTCCGTCTGCTTTAGCAACTCAGTCGAAAAACGCTTTTGTTGCAAAAAGGAGCTCTTTTGAGTGTTTAGCTTCTTCAATCGCAGGGATTGCGGCTCAACTTTCTTGGAAGCGTCATCGCCCCCCAGCATGAGGCGGCAAAAGCAACGGAAAGTCGAACTGCCACAAGACCGTGTATCACAAAAATTGGCCAAAGTGTACACCAATCAGGAAGCAAAAGGAATCTGAAATTCCATCGACAAGTATTAGCGGCGACAAAGGATCCGAGAAAGAACTACCCACCAGCTAGCATACTGCTAAGCGGGGCCTGATAAAAACCGATGACAATCGATCCAGCAACCACTGCGACGATCGCAAGTTTTCCGAAGAAACCGAGACGACTGCCAGGTACAGGCTCCGCAGTTTCTTCTTCATCTTCGCTAAACCGCCAAGCCTCGAAAAACGCAGCCTTGATAACGCCAAAGTAGTAATAGATCGAAACCACGACGCCAACCACCGCAACGCCCAGCAGGCCGTATTGCTCCGCCTGAAAAGTGGCCACAAATATCAGTAGCTTCCCTATAAAGCCAGCCAGCGGCGGGATGCCCGCCAGCGATCCGATACCCACTGCCAGCGCTAGACCGAGAAAACCGTTCCGCTTGGCCAAATTCCCGAGGTCGTCCAAGCTCAATTCCGAATCGCTCGCCCCATCAATGTGAGCCATAACCGCGAAAACTGCGATCGAGGCCAAGAGGTAGGCGAACAAATAGAACATCACAGCCGTACCCGCCCATTCAACCGTTCGGCTTGCGATAACCCCAAGCATGAGAAATCCCGCATGGGATACGCCGGATAACCCCATGAGTCGCTTGAGATTCCTCTGGGTCAAAGCCGCCAGATTTCCGAACATAATTGTCAAAACAGCCAACGCCGAGAGAAGCGGATACATCCAATCGCCAAGCGGAGCGAAGACGTCGACCAGTCGCATCAGCATGGCGAATCCAGCCGCTTTCGAGCCAATCGCCAAAAGCGTAGTCGTCGGAATTGGGGCTCCCTGATACACATCGGGCACCCAAATCTGGAATGGAAATGCCCCAATCTTGAACGCAATACCGGAAAGCACCAACAACATCCCTAGCAGCCCTAAAGTATCCGCTGGATTGGCAGAAAGGAAGCGGGTAAGGTTCCCGAAATTCATGGGATCCGTGCTGCTACCCATCAGGGCCGGATTGCTCCCGGCTCCGTATAGGAGAACGATACCGAAAAGCAGAATCGCCGAACTGAGAGCCCCCATGATTAGGTACTTCAAACCTGCCTCCAAAGAAACCACTGTATCCCTGAAGTAGCTCACCAGGATGTAGAAGCCCACCGTCGCGGTTTCTAAAGCCACGAAAAGCATTACGAAGTGATTCGCCTGGGCCAGCAGCATCAAGGCCGCTGTTACAACCAGCAAGATGTGGAAATATTCGATCTGGGGAAGCGTCTTCCGGTCGAGACTAACCATTCCCAGATAGCTAACGAAAACCGAAGTAATAAGAAAAAAGATACGAAAAATTTGCCCCGTTTCATCAAAACGGATCATGCCCCCAAAAGCTTCGCCTGTTCCCACATCGCTCATTCCTCCCCAGAGCAAACTGGCCAATATCGCTAGCTGCCCAATTACTGCAATTCGGGGAATCGCTCCGTGGGCAACTTTGGGAAGCAAGACTTCGAGAGCGAGCAGTAGTAAGGCCAGAATGCCAAGGGCCAGCTCAGGCCCTATAGCGACCCAGCTATTCGTTTCAGCTATTTGTTGTAAGTATTCGGTGGGCATTTCTTGGGCAATTCTAGGGACGTCTACTCGCTATTGCCTTTTACGTATACGGGTTCCAATTCAAGGGAATCGTTGAGCGACTCCGTGATAGTCTTGGGAAAGAAACCAATAAAAAACAGTAGTAGGATTAGGATCAAAGCTGGCACTCGTTCGCTCCAGCTCATGTCGACAACGGATACTTCTTTTTGCGACTCCAAGAATTCATCTGACTCTCTTCCAAAGAAAACCCCGGCAATCGCTCTCAACCCATATATAGCGGAGATAACGATGCCCGCGACAATCGCGAATATCAGCCAGTTCTTGAACTCGTAAACAGCCATGAATATCGAAAGCTCTCCCCAAAAGTTCGCCAGTCCAGGCCCGGGCAAACCGATACTCGCCATCATTGCGCACACGAAAAACGCCGCCAAAACGGGAGCCTTCTTCGCCAGCCCTCCCATTTCGCCCATCTCGAACGTCTGCGTCCGATGGTGAACCATAGTGGAGAGCATGAAGAGAAGGGCTACGGTTAAACCGTGAGCTACCATCATTATGACTACACCCCCTAATCCGAGAACGCTCATTGCCGCGATTCCCAGAAATGCATAGCCCATATGCATTACTGAACTGTATCCAATAAGCTGTTTCAAATCCTTCTGAGCCACGGCTATAAACCCGACGATCAAAACATTGCCCAGAGCGAGCCAGACAATCCAACCTTCCCAGAGGCTAACGCCATTTGGCAACAAGGGAATCGCTACCTGTATCAGACCGTAGAGGCCGAACTTTTTCAGCACGCCCGCATGAAGCATGGCAGCGGAACTGGGAGCTGCCCCGTATCCAAGGGGAGCCCAGGTATGGAAAGGCCAAAGGGATACGAGAATTCCAAATCCGAAAAGAAGCAGCCCGAAAGCGTAGTTTTGAATCGACTCAGCCAAGGGGGCTTCGGCCAGATGCGCTTTGAGTGTGATCAGGTCAAAAGATCCCGCCCCGCTCTTGACATAGATGGCGATCAATCCGACCAGCGAGAGCATTGCACCCAGAGTCAGGTAAATTGTCATCTTCATTGCCGCATAATTGCGATCCCGGCCTCCCCAGATTCCCACCATTATAAATGTCGGGATCAGCGCCAGCTCGTGGAAAAAATAGAAAAAGAAGATATCTATAGAGGCGAACACCCCCATCAATCCTGCATGCATGACGAGCAAGCAGAACAGGTATCGATGCAGATTTTCCGCCTTCGATTGAGCGGCGTACAAACCCGCCGCTAAACCTACGGTGGCTGCCATGACAAACAAAGGTAGGCTGACGCCATTCAATCCTAGATGTAGACTGATTCCAATAATGCTCAGGCCTGTATCCAAATCACTAACAAAGGCATATCCACCTGGTTCCGCAGGATTATAGAGCATCCACGCGAACAGAGCCAGAATCAGAGGAATCGCGAATCCCGTTACCGCCACGATCTGCACAGCAGGTCTTCCCCAGCTCTTCGCCCATAAAGTTATGAAAGCCAAAACAAGCGGAACCGCGATGGAATATTGTACTAGTGAAGCGAAATCGTTCATACGGAGAAACTAGAGGCCATCCGAAACCATTAGAAAATGCCGACGGCCAAAGCCCAGAACAGGGCCAGGCCTCCAATAAACCAATATACGTATTGGTGCAGGTTCCCTGCGTGTAGTGAGCGCAAGCCAATTCCAATCAGACCGGCCACGCCCGCCATGCCGCGAATGATGAGCCCAGAGAGGGCGATTTGTTCCACAAAGTGAAGCGTCATTGCCACAGGCTGCTGCACCTTCGCGACATACCAGTCATATACCCGGTCAAAATAGAACTTCTCCTTGAAAATCCGATACAAGGGCTTCACCCCCGATTCTAGCCGATCCTTTTCAGCACCCCCTTCGAACAGGAGCCAAGCTGTCACAAGACCGATCGCCCAAGCGACGATGCTGAAGATCGCTACAGTCGTGTGGTGTTCCCCATGGGCGATACTCTCTCCCGCTTCGATGATCGGCTTCAAGGCGTCGGGATATATCCAAACAAAGCCGCCAAGTACTGAACCGATCGCTAGCAAACACAGCGGAATCGTCATTACTAGGCCGTTTTCTTTCGCATACTCGGCCGATTCGGATTTGGGACCGCCAAGAAAAGCGATTTTCCACAGGCGAATCATGTAGAAGGCAGTCAATACCGCTCCAAAGACTAGGCAGAAAAACGCTGGCGTACTCTGCTGATAGGCCAGAGCCAAAATCGCATCCTTGGAATAGAATCCAGCGGTAATGAATGGCGTTCCAATCAAAGCTAGCAAAGCGATCGTAAATGTCCAAAACGTTATCGGCATACGCTTTGCTAGTCCGCCCATTCGAAAGATGTCTTGCTCGTGATGACAGGCATGGATCACCGAACCCGATCCAAGGAATAGCAAAGCCTTGAAAAACGCATGCGTGGTCAGGTGGAACATCGCGGCTGCTACGCCACCCGAAACTACCGCATGCCCATGGCTTGCTCCACCACTTAGAGCTACGAGGCTCCCTAGACCAAATGCCGCCACCATGTATCCAAGCTGAGAAACTGTAGAGTAAGCCAGAATCTTCTTAATATCCCGCTGGGCTATGGCTGTGAAACCAGCTACCATAGCAGTGGCTACGCCTACCCAAGCGATCACCTGCAAAGCATCAGCCGTCATCAAAAATCCAGTACGGCATAAAAGGAATACGCCAGCTGCCACCATAGTCGCGGCATGGATCAAGGCAGAAACAGGAGTGGGTCCCTCCATTGCGTCAGGAAGCCACACGTGCAAGGGCAATTGGCCAGACTTTCCAACCGTGCCGCAAAAAAGCAGCAATCCAATCGCGGTCATCGAAGCGGAATCCAAAAGCGTCGCGTCACTATGGAAAACTCCAGCCAGCGATGAAAGACTGAAGGTGCCAAAATGGGAGAAAATCATTACAATCCCTATCAGAAAGCCGAAGTCTCCCACCCGATTAACGATGAACGCTTTCTTCGAGGCGGCCGCCGCGCTGGGTTTTTCAAGGTAAAAGCCAATCAGCATGTAGGAACTGAAACCTACCAACTCCCAGAAAATAAAAAGCGTCACCAATCCACTGGCCATAACCAAGCCAAGCATGGAGAACATGAAAATCGATAGCCCTCCAAAGAATCGCCCCCGATCCGGATCCTCCTTCATGTACCCATAACTGAATACGTGAACCAGAAAACCGACAAACGCCACGACGAAGAGCATCAGCTTGGCTAGATCGTCAATCAGGAACCCGAAAGCGACGCTGAATGAACCGATTTCGACCCAAGATACGTTGTATTCAAAATTGTCTACCTTGAATATCAAATGCAACGCCGTCGCCAAGATGAGGGCTGCTGCTGCTATGGAAACGCCCGTCGCTACGCCACCGCTCCTCCGAAAGAAGAACGCGATCAAGGTGGCGGAAAAGAGAGGTATCGCCAGCAATCCGTATGCGTATAATTCTGAACCCATCAATCCTTTAGCGTATTCAATTCCTCAACCTCAACAGTCTGTCTTTTGCGGAACAAAGCCACGATTATGGCCAGTCCAACTGCGACTTCCGCAGCCGCTACGGTTATGATAAAAAAGACGAAAACGTTGCCGCCCATGCCTCCATGGTACCGGGAGAAAGCGACGAGGGCCAGGTTCGCAGCATTCAACATTAACTCGAGGCACATATAGATGGCGAGGGTGTTCTTTCGCAAAAGAACCCCGAAAAAGCCGATGGAGAACAGCAGGCTGCTGACAACGATGTAGTGTTCTAGCCCAATCATCTTGTCGATCCGTCAGTCTTCAGTTTCTTGCTCAATGCGATTACTCCGATCATCGCTATCAAAAGCAGAAATCCCGTCACTTGCATCGGTAGCAAGTACGTCGTGAAAAGCTCATAGCCAAAGGGCTTGAGACTGGCCCCGCTTGGTTCTGGAATGGCAGCCGCATTGGTTTTGATCGAGTCCGCGAATACGATGGAAACTATTCCTACAATTAGAATAGCTAGACCAATAACACTGGCTACCCACGTATAGAGGCTCGGTTTTTTGGCAGCCGATTCCCTCACATCTAAAAGCATAATGATGAAAAGGAAGAGAACCATCACCGCGCCCGCGTAGACCAGCACTTGGATGACAGCCAGAAAGTAAGCCTCTAGCAACACAAACATCGCCGCGATACTGAGAAAGGTCCCAATCAGGAACATCGCTCCATTGATCGTATTTCGGCTAAGGACTACTCCTATTCCAGCCGCCAGCGCCGCTGTTGATATAATATAAAAGAAAACGTCCGTCATGCTTATCGCTTTTTTTTCGCAACCGGCTAAGCCTAGTGGTGCCCGCCACTTCTTTCCGCGGCTTCCTTTTTCTTCTTCCACTTGAAGTGTTCGTCTGGGAGCGTACCCCCGAGTTCATACAGCTTCTCCTTGTTATTGACCATCTCTTCCCGTGTGTAGCCGGACATGGAAAACTGGTTCTGCAGCCAAATGGCTTCCTCTGGGCAGACCTCTTGGCACATCCCGCAATAGATACAGCGAAGCATATCTATATCGAACTCTTGAGGAGCCTTTTCTACATGGGCGTAATCGCTATCTTCCGGTATTGAGCCCGGGGTAATGCGAATAGCCTTCGGCGGACAAACGAATTCGCAGAGCTGACAGGAAACGCATTTTTCCCGGCCTTCAGGATCTTTAACCAAAGTAGGCACGCCCCGATAGCCTTCCGGAATCGTCGGTCTCTGCTCGGGATACTCCAGAGTCACCGGTTTTTCCCATAGCTTCCGGAACGTAGTGGAAAGCCCCCGGGCGATTTCCGGAAGATAGAGTTTCTCCATCAGGCTCAGCGGCTTTCTCTTAATTACAAACGACATTGTTGTGATAGTTGAAGTTCAGCAAAAAATAGGAGTGTCTCTAACAGCAATTTATAGGGCTGTATCCAGATAGAAGATAATTACGGCATAAGCGATTAAATTGGCGATAGACAGAGGAAGCAGAATCGACCACCCCAAGCGCATGACTTGATCGTAACGGAATCGTGGCAAAGTCCAGCGCACCCACATAAATAAGAACATCATGGCGCACATCTTTCCGAGAAAGATGCCTACCGATAGGGCGGCCCCGAGAATTCCTTTGTCCATCCCCAATATTTCCAAAGTCAAAAACGGAAGCGGATTCCATCCTCCGAGGAAGAGCAGTGTAAATACGCACGAACCGATTATCATATGGGCATACTCGCCGACAAAAAAGAGCCCGAATTTGAAAGAGCTGTACTCTGTGTGAAACCCGCTAACCAATTCCGTTTCCGATTCCGCCATGTCGAAGGGCAAGCGATTGGTTTCCGCAAACAGGCAAACGAGAAAGATGATTGCCGACAAAGGCATCCACATGGCAAACCAGAATCCATTTTGAGCCTGAGCAATATCAAACAGGTTCATTGTCCCCTCTTTGCCCGGAGCGTTCACCCATAAGAGTACCGGTAAAACGGCTACTCCCATAGCAAGCTCATATGAAATCATCTGAGCCGAAGCCCGAATCCCTCCCAGAAACGGGTATTTGGAATTCGACGACCAGCCTGCCAGCACAACGCCATACACTCCCAGTGAGGAAATAGCGAAAAGGAACAGCAATCCCACATTTACGTTCGCTAGAACCAGAGGAATCACCTCTCCCGCTTCCGTAACAAACTGCCCGAATGGCACAACCGCGACGGTGGTCAACGCTGGAACCAGGGATAGGATTGGCGCCATGATAAAGTAGAACTTGTTAACATGGGCGGGGACGACGTCCTCTTTGAAAAGAAACTTCAGTCCGTCTGGAAGCGGTTGAAAAATTCCTAGTCGCGTCAAAAACGGGCCGAGTACAGGAACTCCACCGATAATCGGGAGGGCGGTCCGGTTCGGCCCTACTCGGCCTTGAATCCAGCTAGAGATTTTACGTTCCGCCAAAACCGCGTACGCACACAGCGTCATAATCACGACAACTACGATTGCCGCGTAAACGAACTTAACGATGATCGGATTCAATTCCATGAGAATCGCTATTCGGCAGCTACCGCCTCCAGTTTCGGTTCAAAGTGTAGAGACTTCCCTTCCCGAAAGGGCAAATGCTCGAAAGCTCTGCTGTCGAGAACTTGTCCTTGCTCAGATAGGGATTGGAAGCTTAACTCCGAAAATCGGCTATTTTCGTCAGCGAGCTGTTTCCAAATGGAGACGACGGTGGATGGAAATTTCTCATCCGAAAAGTTGGCCACGAGTGTCGATAACGCATACAAGTCCTCGATGCATCCTCTAGGCCCTGGTACGACGCGATTAAATTTCTGGATACGAAATTGCTGATTGATTACCGTGCCGGATTTTTCGAACTGCGTGAGGCCGGCCAAAACGACATCCGCCTTTTCCGAAGTCGCATTCCGATGCGTGCCTAGGTAAACGATATCGACTTTAGAAAACTGTTCTTCTGACAATCCCGCTTCAGTCAGATCTTCCTTAACTGAAAGAACGGTCGTCACCTCTCCGCTACTGATCTTGGATCCCAGATCCTCGAGTTTTTCTTCAGGCAGCGTATCGATCAAACCCGTCATTAATGCCCCGCGAACATTTGGATTCCGATCTACTGACATCAGCAACCCATCATCTTCACCGTATCGGGCAACCAGATTGACACTCACAGCATCGAGTGATTTCGCCAGAGCCTTAATCGCGAATTGCTCTTCCACGCTGCATTGGCCAGATCCGACAATGGCAGTCTTGCCTCCCTGCAGAGTCTCGCTCGCTTTCACGATCGCCTCTGGGGCCGCTATCTCGTCCCCATGTACTGAACAGGCTGTCAACCGATCTTCCGCTTCCACGATCTTGTAAAGCTCCCGGCCTGAGTCCGTCATCCATGTGTCATTGACTTCGTCATTTCGTCGAGGGGTGACTCGGTAAATTTTTCCTTCGCGGGCCGAAACCACCGTGTTGGCCCCCACGCTGGTTTCAAAATCGATATGGTTGATTTCGGTGAGAAACCAAACACGCATCTTAAAACGGAAATCGGTACTGGTCAGAGCTCCTACGGGACAAATATCTACCGTATTGAGCGAATAATTGTTGGCTAGCTCCTTTCCCGGGAAGCATGTAAGCGTCGAATAACTGCCTCGGTCTGTAAATCCCAGGACGCTATCGTTAGCAATCTCGTCGCAAAAACGGATGCATCTTGAACAGAGCACGCAGCGTTCATCATCCAAAGTCACCCTAGGACCCAAGCGGGTGCGCTTCGGCTTAACATTTTTTTCTTCGATAAACCGGCTATGCCCTCGGCCATGCTTGGACGAGAATTCCTGCAAGGTGCATTCACCTGCTTGGTCGCAAATCGGACAGTCTAGCGGATGGTTAATCAGCAGGAATTCGGTGATCGCCTCTCGCGACTCCAAAGCTTTGGGCGAATCCGTTTTAATATGCATGCCGGGAGCCGCTTTTGTACCACAGGCGATTGCCGGGCCAGGCATCCACATAATCTTCGGGGAACCGTCCTCGTTGAGCATGGGCTCGCCTGTCGCTCGATCACGTCCTGGCATTCCCAATTCGACCAAACACATGCGGCAGTTCCCCGCGATCGAAAGTTTGGGGTGATAGCAATAGTGTGGAATCTCCTTCCGGAGCATCGCGGCAGCGTCGACCATATTAGTACCCGCTGGCACCTGCAGGTCATACCCATCGATGTTAACTGTAACTAAATTATCCTTATCTTCCATTAGAGGCGCCTATCGCGTTTCCCGAAAATCCATTCGCTTTATCAGTGATTGCAGGCGAGTTCTTTCGCCGCCGTTCGATCTCCCCCCAAGTGGCTATGCCTTTGAGCGAGATCTCTAAATTCCTCCTCGAATTTGTCCAAATAGCTTTGCACCGGCCAGGCGACGGCAAAACCAAAGGCACAGATTGTCCTCCCCTCGATTTGGTCGGCCACCGATCTTAACAGATCCACGTCTTCTGGGCGGGCTTCGCCATGAACCATCCGCGTAGTGATCTTCTTTAGCCACAGCGACCCTTCGCGGCAAGGCGTGCATTGCCCGCAACTTTCGTGGGAATAAAAGGCCATCAAATTCGCTAACGCCACCGGGATCTCAACGGAATCATCGAGAACCATCATGCCGCCTGACCCCGACATGGAGCCCGCAGCGGCGATTCCATCGTAGTCAAGAGGGATATCTTCGATTCCCCAATCGTACTCATTGCCATCGCGATCCTTGCCCCTGAAGCGCTCCCCGTTTTTCAGGATCTTCATCGACGAACCGCCAGGAATGATAGCTTTGACAGTCCTTCCTTCTTTTGGTCCCCCACAAATATCGTAGACCAGTTCTCCCAAAGTAATTCCCGCAACTTCGTAATAGCCAGGACGCTTAACACCACCAGAAACACACCATATACGTGTACCCGTATTATTGGGACGGCCAATTTTAGCATACTCCTCCGCTCCCATTTCCAGGATATGCTTAACGTTGCAGAGCGTCTCCACATTGTTCACGATCGTCGGGCACATGTAGAGCCCGAGGGCCGCCGGAAAGTACGGTGGCTTGATCCGCGGATTAGCCCGCTTGCCTTCCAGTGATTCAATCAGTCCTGTTTCTTCACCGCAAATGTAGGCAGCCGCTCCCCGGTGGACGACGATATCGCAGCTGTATCCAGATCCCAGTATGTCGTCCCCGACGAAATTCTTCTCCTTGGCTTCTTTGATCGCCTGTTCCAGGATCTTCGCCCCTTTGGGCATTTCTTCGCGGATATAAATAAAGGCCTTCGCACAATCCGTCGCGAAACAGGAAATCATAATACCTTCGATCAGCTGATGCGGATCCTTATGGACGATCTGCCGATCCTTGAAAGTTCCCGGCTCGGATTCGTCGCAATTGCAGACCATGTACACCGGCTTACCCGATTTGCGATCAACAAAGCTCCATTTGACGCCGGCCGGGAATCCGGCTCCTCCACGGCCACGCAACTGGGAATTTTTTACCTCGTCGCAAATCGTCTGCTTGTCCATGCCCACGGACTTTTTGAGCATCTCATAGCCCCCGTGTCTCATGTAGCAATCGATGTCCGGCGTGTAGCCGGGCTCATCCGCGTACTTGAGAATAATTCTCTGCTCTCTAGGATGTATCGCCATCTTAATTACGCTTGGACCGCCTCCGACTTAATTTGATCGCAAATGGCCTTGGTCTTTTCCTCGTCTAGATTTTCATGAAGCTCGTCATCCACTAGCATAACGGGAGCTGACCCGCAGCTCGCCAAACACTCGGCAAACTCCACAGTCACCTCACCATCCGGAGATATCTCATTTAAATCGGTATCGAATTCCGAAAGCATCTTGTCGCAAACCTTGGCGCCTCCCGCCATTGCGCAAGAAAGGGTTCTGCAAACGCGGATATGCCGCTTTCCAATCCTGTGCTGACGGAAGAAAGGGTAGAAGGTAATCACGGCGAGGACCTGGATTGCTTCCATTCCTAGCTTTCCCGCCACCCATTCAGCCGCTTCATTCGTCAGAAGACCTTTATCCTTTTGAATAGCGTGCAGTAGCGGCATCACCGCGCTCTGCTTTTCCGGATACTTCGGAATAGCTTCTTCGATTTCTGCTAGAGTCTCTGGCTTGAGTTCCATCTATGTAACTGCAAATTTAGCGATCGCATTCGCCCATCACAAAATCCAGGCTTCCCAGAATGGCCGGTATGTCAGAGACCATTCCTCCGACACACACTTTTTCAAGAATGGAAAGGTTGTTGAAAGAGGGCCCGCGAATTTTCAATCGATAGGGCACCCCGCCCCCTTTGGATACGATGTAGAATCCTAAAGCCCCCTTCGGATTTTCCGCCTCGAAGTAAACCTCCCCCGCCGGCATGTCCGGGCCTTCGGTAGTAATCATGAAATTCTGGATTAACTCCTCCATCGAAGTTAGGATCTTCCCCTTATTTGGAGCAAATATCTTCGTCGCTTCTTCAGCGTAGAAGGGGCCTTCTGGCATCTTATCGATCGCCTGACGAACGATGCGAACGCTTTGCCTCATTTCCTCCATCCGTACCGCATAACGGTCATAGCAATCGCCTTTCTCGCCCAAAGGGACTTCAAACTCGTAGCTCTCGTAACCACTGTAGGGAGCGTCGCGGCGCAAATCCACATCCACGCCAGATCCCCGAAGGTTGGGGCCAGTCAATCCATAAGAAACCGCATCCTCTTTGGAGATCACTCCAACGTCAGCTGTACGGTCAAACCAAATACGATTACGAGCGAGCAAGGCCTCGACATCATCTAGGAGAGGGAGAAACTCTTCGCAGAACGTCAAAACTCGGTCCATCCAGCCATCAGGCATATCCCTTGTCACTCCCCCGATCCGCGTATAGCTTGTCGTGAAACGAGCACCCGTCAAATCTTCGAAAAGCTTATATAGTTTCTCGCGCTCAGTAAAGGTGATCATGAACACAGTAAGGGCACCCACGTCCATTGAGTATGCTCCCAGTCCGAGCAAATGAGCTGATATTCGAGCGAGTTCAGTCGTGAGCACACGTATAGCCTGGCAGCGTTCCGGAACTTCGAGATTCGCTAATTTCTCGACCGCCATTGCATAGGCCGCGTTGTTGGCCAATGGAGCGAGATAATCCAACCGGTCCGTATAAGGCACAAACTGGTTATAGGTCATATTCTCGGCAATCTTCTCATCGCCACGATGCAAATACCCCAAAACGGGGTCGCACATCTTTACGATTTCCCCATCGAGCTCTAAATTCAGTCGAAGCACACCGTGGGTAGATGGGTGAGAAGGGCCCATCGACATCTCCAAATGCTCTGTCTCGAATTTTTGAGCTGCCGCAGCGGTCTTGGCACCGGAATCGGGTGCGGTGTATTCTGCCTTATCGGTTGGCATGGAGGAAAGGGAGGGTCTTGGTTTGGTTAAATTCTATCGGGTTCTGCTATTCCGGCTTCTCGTTAGCCTCGTTCCAGCTTTCGTCCTTCGCTATCGGCTCGCGGTCTCCTTCAAAAGTGGATTGGCGAGCGACGAAGGGTCCGCCCGCCATGGGTGCGGGCTTCACTTTCGTTCCGGTTTCCGCGGCTATTTCCGGGTCCCAAAGTTCTTCTTCAAAGCCTGCCAGTGGAAACTCCTTACGAAGCGGATGGTAGGGATATTCATCCCACATGAGAATGCGTCGAAGATCCGGGTGGTCTTCATAGCGAATCCCGAAAAGATCGTAGGTCTCCCGCTCCATCCAGTTGGCACTCTTGAAAAGAGGGCACAAGGTCGGAGCCGACGGGGATTCATCGTCATGACAGTCGGCCGCAATCCGGAGATAGTTATGATTCTTGGACGAGAACAGATGGTAGACGACCGTAAATCTGGGTGACGCTTCCGTTCCGTTGTCAATCGCCGTCGCATCCATCAGTCCATCAAAATCGTGGTTGTCACGCAGTGTCTTGACGACCACGAAGAGCGAAGCAATCGGACAGTTAAACGCTGGCCAGTCCAACGTTTCCCTTTCCTGGAGCTGAGGACAAACTTCTTGGAGAGCTGATTTGAGATCGTGAGCTACCATAAGAGTGGGCTTTATTCGCTCCGGGTCAGGTTTTTAGCAGAATGCTCTCGACCAACCTTGTCTTGCAGTTTCATCAAGGCGTCCAGCAGCGCTTCTGGCCGCGGCGGGCATCCGCTTACATAAACATCTACCGGAACAATTCGATCCACTCCTTGTAGCGTTGCATAAGATCGGTACATACCGCCTGATGACGCACAAGCACCCATTGCAATCACCCACTTAGGATCGGCCATTTGGTCGTAGATACGACGTAAAGCCGGGGCCATCTTGTAGGTGACCGTGCCTGCCACGATCATGACGTCCGACTGGCGAGGCGAGAATCGCATCACTTCCGCCCCAAATCGGGAAATATCGAAACGTGAGGCTCCGACTGCCATGAGCTCTATCGCACAACAGGCCAACCCCATGGGCATGGGCCAGAGCGAGTGGGTACGGATCCAGTTTATCACGGCATCCGCCTTGGAAACGACGACCCCGCCCTCGACTTTGCTGTTATATCCTATTTCTTGATTGGAAGAGACCACAACTATGCAAACTACGAACGATGGAACGTAAAGGGGGGTATCCAACATGCAAGCGGGATTTTGAAGAAATCGTTCGGCGAGCAGGCCTTGAACAGCCTAACAAGAAAGAATGAGATTTCGTTTGCGCGAAATCGGATTTTCCCCATTCGTCTCAGCCTCCCAACCTGGACTATCGGAGAGATGTCTGAGTGGTTTAAAGAGCACGCTTGGAAAGCGTGTGTGCAGGAAACTGTACCGCGGGTTCGAATCCCGCTCTCTCCGCCATTTAAAACACTGGTTATAAGACGGATATAAAATTTTTCTCCCGCTTTCCTGCAAAAAACTTACAGGTTTTAGATTATTTACTAAATGGTTAGCTGCGAGAGAGTCCAAGGATTTTGAAGGTCCAATCGAATATCCGGAGGGTTCTGGTATTAGAGGAAATAGGGTATCCAATTCAAAGGTACATATTGATCATCCAGGGTTAACGTGCCTTTGGCTGGGCCCCCTTGAACTATCCCACTTTTGATGGAGCGATTTTCGACGACCAATGAAAATGAAGATCATCGGTTAAGAAGACAAGACGCGCCACCGAGCAGATAATCCGCATC
>Ga0310343_10000372_pt1 | contig 21344 bp, 13 predicted proteins | sample HC15DNA2025_MG_FD_203519 | JGI IMG/M metagenome (GOLD analysis project Ga0310343, IMG submission 203519) | Marine microbial communities from station ALOHA, North Pacific Subtropical Gyre - HC15-DNA-20-25_MG | ecosystem: Environmental > Aquatic > Marine > Oceanic | place: Pacific Ocean: North...
CCAAAGCCACTTGGTGCTACTGACTGGAACGGTTCAGGAATGCATGTCAACTTTAGTGACGGAAGGATGAGAGATGAAGGTGGAGAGGAGCTCATGAGTCAGATATGCGAGGCTTTCGGTCAGAATATCAAGAAGCATATCGATGTCTATGGGGCTCACAACGAGCAAAGGCTAACCGGTCTTCATGAGACTCAAAGCATACACGAATTCTCCTACGGAGTATCAGATAGAGGGGCCTCAATTCGAATTCCAATCGGTACAATCGAAGATGGTTGGAAGGGCCGATTAGAAGACAGACGCCCATCGTCTAATGGGGATCCCTACAAGATTGGCGCAGTCGTAATCACTACCACTAAGTCATCTTACTAGATAGCATCCTAGTTACTTCGTCAGCACAACCCCAAGAAAGGGTCACTCCTGCCCCTCCGTGTCCATAATTATGGATTATCAAGGTGCCATTTACTTTCTCGGATTCTAGACGAACTTCACTTCTTGAAGGACGAAGCCCCACAGATTCCCCGATAATCTTGCTACGGTCAAGTTCTGGCCACACCGCTTCACATTTTTGTAGGATTGTTTCACGGTCAGAATCACGTAATTCGAGGCTCCAGTCATCACTTTGAGCAGTTCCTCCAAGTACTGTACAATCTCTTCTAGGTATGGTGTAGGTCAGGGTCTCGGGTTGTTGGTCAAAACGGCCAAATCCTGGGTCTTGATTAATGTAAATAATTTGACCACGAACCGGTTTAACCTCTGTGTCTTGACATAGTTCTCTAGCTCCAATGCCGCTACAATTGACAATAACCTCTGCTGAAATTTCGGCTAAATCTTCTACAGCTTTTTCTTCGATGATTCCACCCAAATCACGTGTGCGTTGTAACAACCAAGGCATGTAGTGATGCATTTCTATGATTGGCGATTCAAACTCCCATCCAAAAATCCAACCTTCGGGAATTTCATTCGAGCTTAGCACTCGAAAGTGAGTTATATCATCCCTCCAACCTGGAAGTTCCACAACTTCACGCAGATATTCCCTGCCAAATCTCATCGTGATTCCGGAACTAGGTTCGGCCTCCCCTAATCTCATCAATTCAGTGTAAGTTTCGGCTGCCCACCGGTCGGTTTTTTCAACAGGGTGAGCTAAAAATGGATACCACAATGCTGCAGCAGTATCTGAAACTAACTCCGGTGAAAATTTTCTAGCCATAACTCGAACATTATGGCCAGCCTCCAACAACCGAATTGCGGATGACAGACCGGATACACCAGCTCCAATCACCACGCAATCCATATCTCTCCGGAGTTGAACAAACACTTCACATCAACGGTGCATAAGTGTCTTGAGAGACGCCATTATGTCGAGTCTAGTCGATAGTATGCCGAAGGTCAGAAAACCCAAGGGCGGATGGTATATCCCTCGTAAAAAAAAGCGCCGAACAGGACCTAGAGTAGCCCCTAGTGAAAAGGGTCTTCCGCCTTGTCCTGCATGTGGGGAGTGGTCGATGCAGAAGGATAACGATCGAGTTGAGTTGTATTGTGGTGCTTGCGGCGCAATCATGGGTTCACGCTAGAGATTAGGGCTGAACCTCATATGGGACGCCACCTACCGAGTCTTGTCGCTGTGATGAGGAACCGCACCGGATGCCTTGGGCGTCGCGAGTGATGGGCGATCTGAGCGGCACTAGGGTGATTCCATGTCTAGGATAGTCACAGATACAACTGGCAAGAGGTATTTGCTTGAAGATCCAGTACCTCTCACCCAAGCACCCGGGAACATACAATTGGCGACAAAAAGCAAGCCATGGAAGAATTACTGGAGAATGCTGGGAACTGTGATTCTTGCGTTTATTCTGATTTTGTTCGGCCTTACCTTTGTTATTGATGGTTTAATTAATCGAAATTTAGTTATTACCGGTCTAGGGGCTATTTGTTCGCTAATACCTCTTCCTTTCCTATTTATGCTGCATAGACCTAAGTTAGTTCATGTTAGGATGGCAACACCAGACCCTTCGGGAAAAAATCATCACCCACTACCTGAAGGAGGTTCCCTCAAGACTCCTCAAAGAACAATCTTCCAGCGTTTTGTAATTCCAGATGATTCAGTCATCGATATGCCACCACTAGGTCAGGTTTGGGGTGCTTTTGTTGGAACATTGGTAATTGGAGTTATATTTTCTATTCCACTGATTCTATCATTTGCATCGGGAGATGAGGATTTCGTTTTCACTGTCTATTTCCTTTCTTTCATTCCCGTTCTACTTCTTTCTATAGCGGCATTTTCTATACCTGTATTTGCTTGGTGGGCGACCTCCTCGAAAATAATTGGTTTACCAACTAGGAGAAGAGACGCCGAATCCTGGATGATTGCTGGCATGGCGTCGGCCTTCCCAGCGGTAATTGTAAACAGTTTCATTTTCCCCTTTATTCTTCCAAGTGGGCTTTCTGAATCTACAGTAATGGATTTGGGCGCCGTAATTAGTGCACCTGTAGGTGAAGAAATTTTTAAATTTCTAGCAGTATGCTTGTTTTTACCTTCCATAAAAAATGCTAGAAAAGGTTTCCAAATAGGATTTACAGTAGGTCTTGGTTTCGCATTAATAGAGAATTTAATGTATATTTTAAGCAGTACAATTTTTGGCGGCGCAATAGGTCTAACTTTGACAACTCTAGTTAGAGGAATTGGTTCGATTCCTTTACACGGATTACTGACAGGAATTTCAGGATTCGGAATAGGTTATTTCTCCCAAGACACTGATGCAGATAAGCGAATGAAATGGTTGATTAATCGATTTACTATTAACTCGGTTGACTTTGCAGAAAATCTAGGCTTCGACATAGATGGTGACGGAGACTATTCAGGATTTGATGAATTTAGACCGACCTTTGAAGAAATCATGGCAAAAGACGAGGTCGAGTCTAATTGGAAATTAATCGATGCTAAAACAGGTAATCCAATCGATGCCGCAGGTGTAGAGGTGATAGAAGTCAGCGATGCATTAGTCACGTCGTGGGATGCTGCAAATCTAAGGAAAGAAGATGGATTCAGAATAGTACCTCCCAAGAATGTTCTAGCCTGCTTAGGTATCGCTATCGGAGGACATGCATTTTGGAACGGAACTTCAGTTATGATGTCGGACTCAGTTATTATTAGTCTAGGTTCAACTACAATACTGATTGTTGTATTACTAATTCTCGCACGTGGTATATTGAAGGGGGTACGTTCTCTACCTGCGGCATAAGTCGCATTAGGGAATCCTTCATCACCCTCTGACGTCGTAATGGTAGGGTAGGACATGGACCCCACAAGTGACCAGATGATTTCTGTCGGACTAGTATCCGGCTTGCTGATGCTGTCTGCGGTACGTGGAATGCTCAATAGAACTGGTTTAATTGCCGCTACAATTGTAGGTCTCACAGTATCTTTGTTTGGTCATTGGACGTGGTTAGCGATTCTAATTTCATTCCTTGCAGTTGGCTCATTAGCTACCTTGTGGAAGTATGAAGAAAAGGCTGCTTTGAGATTAGCAGAGGAGAACAAAGGAGCTCGTGGTTGGCGGAATGTAATGGCCAATGGTGGAGTGGCTTCACTAGTCGCAATCGCGAATTTCGCACTAGATCAACCAGAGTGGGCTTACTTGGCGGCTTGCGCATCAATTTCTGTAGCCGCCTCCGACACCTTAGCATCGGAAATAGGTAGTCTAGACTCTAGAACTAGAAGCATCATCAATCTAGAAGCCGTGCCTGCAGGAACCAATGGGGGTATGTCATTGACTGGTACATTTGCAGCATTAGGTGGCGCACTACTGATTGCATTATTGTCGGTTAGTCTTGCTTCAATTACCGATGTTGAAATCCCTCTATTGACTATGATGGTAGTTGTTACATCAATCGGTTGGCTTGGTTGCCAGGTAGACTCCATTTTAGGAGCCTTATTTGAGAATAAAGGCCTAATCGGAAAGCACACAGTAAACTTCCTTGCAACACTATCTGGAGCGTTAATGGCTATATTTTTCCATATCCGCTTCCTCTAAGAGGAAGCGTGTTCTAAACCCAAATAATCCGCTTAAGTCGAATACAGAGAAGCGCGAGGTTTGAATGCCAGTCCAATGAGGGGTCGAGTGAGAGGTGTAACCGTTGTTCAGGTCAAGGGCGCTCACAACAGCAATTATTTTGCTTCTTGTGGGGACATTCGTGGCTAGCACAACTAGTGCCCAAGATTCAGAGGAATTTGGTCCAGGACTAGAAATCAGTATCCCTCAAAATCACAATATTTTCCTTCACGGCACAGAAGAGATACCAGAACTTCGCAGAGATTGGCCTATACTCACAGGAATACCCGGGGGTTCAGCTAGTTTCTCCAAAACAACAGGAGCACCTCAAAATCTTGTAGATGTTCAAGGAATACCCATCGTAGAGGCGCTTTCACTAAATGGTACAGTCACGGTTGAATTGTATGCTTCATTGGAGGCAAAATCTCCAGTATGCAGGCAAACCAATGTAATTCCGGGTTCTCCAGCGGGTGCCACAACTCAATTCTATGTCACCCTACGTTGGGGTTCTTTCACCCTCATCAATGGTATGGCAACGAATGTTGTAACCATGGAAGAATCCTACACGCAATCTCATATTTTCCAAGTTGAGGTGCCTGTTGATGATGTGGCTTTAGGGCCAGGGGATGCTTTATCTCTACAAATTTCCGTTCAACATGATTGTGTTCAACCGGGCTCATTGTGGTGGGGCACCTATGATGCCAAAAGTGGAATCACATTTTCGGGGGACTTGATTGACCCAAAATTAGATCAGGTCACAGATTCAAATCGAATAACTAGAATCGAGTTTACACCCATTTCTCCTTGGGGTCCTTCGGATTTTTCACAACAAGTAATCGAAGTCGTAGGTCCTATGGATAGTTACGAATCTATGGTTCATGGATTCGGTCAAGAAGATCAAAGATTGGAGCACTTCGAGTCACCTCATTCCTTTAGGGTAGGTGAAGCAAATAGGACCGTTCTTACTTGGTCTACATCAAAATCCTTGGAACCCGGATTGTACATGATTGATGGTTGTTTCAAACTTCAAGACCAAGACCCTGCTGAACCTTGTGATGTGATTGGTGTATTGAAATTCGAAGTAAAGGAAGATCCTCAGGCCCTATTGAGTGGAACATGGGTAGCGATAATGATTCCACTTGGAGTTATTACTTGGCTAGGTGCTTCAATGAGGGAGGCTATGTTGCCTCTTCCCGCTTATGCAGTGATTATTGTCCTCGCCATAGCGAGTATCGGTCCAGCGACCCATTTGCCAGACATTGATGCGAACTCACCACGTTCCGATGGTGCCGCACCATCATTCACTCTACTGGAACATGGTGGCGAGGGGTCTGTCTCTTTGTTTGAATTACTATCAGATTCCGACGCTGTTGTTGTTGGTATGTACGTACCCGGTTCTGCTAATGCAAACCGGCAAGCAAATGATTTCCAAATGGCTGATGCATTAATTGACAGAGATGTTTCCTTCGTTCAAATTGCTACTGGAAAGGGAGTCAGGGCGGTTGATTTAGACTCCCATTCGGAAATAATAAACGGGTCTTGGCCATTATTGATGGACAATGCCGATGCTAGCGTTGGTAAGTCCTTCCCCAGTGGAGCGAGTGATGCAGTGATTATTATCGATGCAGCAGGGTTCATCACAGATTGGTCACCTGGAACTTACTCAAGTTCGGAGATTGCAGACGCTGTTGACGAAGCAACGAAGGGTTCCGGACATACTGTATTTGATCCACTAACCTTGCTTTGGGGTACGGCCTTACTTCCGTTGTTCGTTCTCGCGATGCCACGAGAGAGGAAATATCAGCAACCGGATGAAGTTCTTCTACCTGGCTCGGGTATATTGTTAACATTGCTTGCAGCAGGCGTTGGATTTTCTCTATGGGCAATACCGATTTCATTGATGGCCGCTGGAGGTTTAGGTGCTTGGTGGATTTGGATTGAGTTGGTACTTGCTCTAATTCTAACCTACCATGGTTTGCGAACCCTAACTAGCGGCAGAATTCCTGAGGTCGATTGGATTTCCAACAAGATTCATTCTAGTCTGCCAGAGCAGTATAGGGATTGGAGAAAGGCCTCATCTTTTAGCGACGACGTCCATCTAGGAATCTGGGTGGCTTGGTTGATTTGGTTACGAACTCCTGATTTGGTAGCTCAAGGAGTAGGGGCAGTAGCACGTACTGGTATTCTTGGAATTATTCTCTCTGTATGCATTTTACTGGGGCTAATTATTGCGTCAGGTCTGACTGTAGTAATCGCTCGTGCAATAATCGGAGTAACTGGCCCAATTCCTAGAACGCTAGGTAGCTTGAGTGTAGGAATTCGCCCGAGAGCATGGGGTCTAGCGAGTGCAATATTGGGGTCCTGGTTACTTATCAGTCTACTAGTTGGTCCGGTATTTGGTAATTTTTGATTTCGAATAATCAACTCTTCTCTAAACTAACCAACCGAGAGCATCATAAGAGTGTAGCCACTCGTCTAATCACAGATTGGGGGTATAGTATAGCCCGGTATTATTACCGGCTCCAGACCGGTGGAGGGGGGTTCAAATCCCTCTGCCCCCACCATAAAACTGATCCAAGTCATACCTAATATCTTCAGATTCATTATGTGGTGGGATTGATGAAGTACGGCCGTTCGTCCTCGCTCAATGGACAATAGGTCGATTGCAGTAGCACTGGTGCTTATTCTATTGTCACCACTTGCTGGAAGTATTGCGGTCCCTAGTGCAAATTCTAACTATACTCCCTTGGACTCAACAGGATTTCAGTTAATTGAGGAAGGACAGACAACTGAAATCCCTATTCAGGAGCCAATTTGGTGGGATTCTGACCTAAATTGGTGGGAACACACTTCATTAGATTCAGATCGTAATGGAATACATGACTCATTACAAACGGAAATTGGCCTTGTCAATGTAGGTATATCTTATTCGCGTGATGTTACAAATTTGGACAAAAAATCATTGGAAGATTTGGGTTTTGATATCCACATTGAGTTACCAATTGTGGACGCATTATTACTTGGGGATGTTGACGCGAGTAAGATTTGGGAGTTAGCCGAATTAGATGGTGTGGTTATGGTAGAGCGATACGGCTCGTTGGTCTTCTTCGGAGATATCCAAACCCTTGCCGTAAAAGCCAAGAATTCTTCAGAATATCCGGTTGCAGCATGGGACTTTGGAGTAACCGGTAAAGGAATTAATATCGCAATGGTAGATACCGGTGTCGACAATGAACATCCTGGGCTTAATACTAAATTTGTAGCAGGATATGATGCTGTTTGTTTCGTACATTCAGACCCACAGTGTATACTTGCAGGAGGTCGCGAGGATGACGGGTCATTCGATCCTGATGACGGTAACCAACATGGCACTGCTTGTATGGGGATGGCTAGCGCAACTGGTATCGAAGCCGACGGCTCTCAATCTGAATTCTATGGTTCAGCACCAGATGCTGGTTTAGTGGACGTACGAATAGGTACCGATGTTGGTGCAGGACCATTTGAAAATTATCTTCTGGAACAGGAGTTTTACGAATCGGCAATGAACGGACTACAATGGATTATCGATCATCGAGACGATGCTTGGCCTGGGGTTGAAGAAGAAAGTCATGGGATTGATATCATATCTCTATCATGGGGAATAACTAGCCACGAGAATGGAGGTTCAGATGGAACTGACATGCATAGTAGAATTCTAGATGAGGCTATGGAATTAGGAGTAGCTGTTTCTAACGCTGCCGGTAACGATGGAGAGGACAATGATGGACTGTCTGGAATGAGTGCCTCTTCTCTCTCAATCACCGTGGCGTCAACCGATGATCAGAATACTGTTAACAGGTCCGATGATACAATTGCTGGATATTCTTCCCGAGGGCCTCGCAAAGACAATGGAGATGGGAATCCGGTAAACGAATTAATCCCCGAAATCAGTGCACCGGGTACTAACATAATTCAAGCAGAAGGATGTGTGTCAAGTGGAGGTTGCAGTAATTTCCTAGGCGGAGATGCATCTCAGAACACCTACACTGGAAGGGGTAGTGGAACCTCTTACGCAGCCCCTGCAGTAACCGGAATCGTAGCACTGATTTGGGAAGCGAACGAAAATCTGACTCCATTACAAATTAAAGAAATCCTCAAACATACATCTGAATTACGAGGAGAAGCCAGCGCCCCAGAGGTCGATCCGTATTGGAATAGAGAATTTGGATATGGAATGGTAGATGCTTTGGCTGCGGTTGAACTTGCAATATTCCTTAGAGAAAGCGGACAGACCCCATTAATAGATCCTACATTACAGAGCCACAGACTGAATCTATCTTCGGATGGAAAAATCAACATGACAGGTCACGCTTGGGGTCAGGCAGGAAGTATTGACAGAGTGGAATATCGAATTGATGGCGGAGAGTGGATGGAGACGACTTATTCCGCTACACCAAGCGAAATAGGCGCATTGAGCCCCTTTGAGTGGCACATTCTATTGGATCCAAAAAAACTGAGTTCAGGTAATCACACAGTTGAGGTACATGCTGTTACAGGCGCAATGCATTCACTACCTGTATTCTTCGAAATCGAGGGCACAGGTGCGGTTTCAGAATCGATGTCGATTCCACCAATTGCAATCGGTATTGTGATTGTTGTCGCATTGGCATGGGTTGCATCATTAGTGTTAATTCGATTTCGTTCAGATGACGAGATTGAGGCAATAATTAACAGCGTTAGAAACCGAGATGAGATTGAAGAAGTTGTTGAAGCGGAGTTAATCGACTCTGAAAATTAGTATTCATTACAATTCAGTCAATTTCTCAAATCAAACGCCGAATCCGAAGGATTCGAGGGTGTTAGTTCAAATGCTCATTCTATCCTCCGTAGGTCATGGTGCGGTTTTCCGAACGCGCGAACAGCATTCGTCCTACAGGAGTTCGCCGAATGTTCGACATGGCCGGTGATGACGCAGTCCAGTTTGGTTTAGGTGAACCAGACTTCCAACCGCCAGATTTGGCCATAGACGCTTTCGAAAAGGCCATGCGAGAAGGACGAAACAAATACACAACTACTGCAGGACTACCGGAACTAAGGCAAAAGATAGCAGAGACTTGGCATTATCTTTCTCCAAATCTCGACGAATCTAATGTCTGCATCACAATGAGCGGAACAAACGCCTTGCTGGATATTTTCCTCGCCCTCGTGGATCCTGGAGATGAGGTCCTAATTCCAGAACCATATTTTCCGTTATATCCTCCCGATGTAGTTATTTGTGGAGGTCAACCCTCGCTTTATCCCTGTAGATTTGAGAATGGTTTCGTGCCGAAAATTGAGGATTTAGAGGACTTGGTAAATGAGAATACAGTGGCCATTTTGTATAATTTCCCAAGTAATCCCACCGGCGGTAATGTCACCCCAGAGGAACGTGATGAACTACTTGCTTTTGCAGACCGTCATGATTTATGGGTCATCACCGATGAAGTATATGACAGAATAGTCTACGATTGTGAACATGTATCCTTCCTAGGAGCCGGTTATGACAAGGTCATAATGATAAATTCTTTCTCCAAAACCTTCGCTATGACAGGTTGGCGAATCGGTTACATTCTCTCTGAGAATTTAGAGGCGATGACACACATAACAAAGATGCAGTATTACGTCACTGCTTGTAGTAATGATGCCATGCAATATGCAGTGCTAGAAGCAATGGAAAAAGCTTCAGATTACCCTGCCAAAATGTGTCAGGAATTCAAGGCTAGAAGAGACTTGATTTGTGATAGGCTAAACTCAATGGAAGGAGTTTCATGTCATGTTCCGACTGGAGCGTTCTATGTATTCCCCAAGGTCGATGTACCCGGAATGAACAGTGAAGAAGTAGCAATGGCGTTATTGGAGGGGGGTGTTCTTTGTAGCCCTGGTTCTGCTTTTGGAAAGGCGGGTGAAGGGCACCTTCGATTCGCATACACCATCGGTCGAGATGATATCTCTAGAGGCATGGACCGAGTTGAGAAGGTCCTGGCACAACTTCGTGATAATTGAGTAGGTGTCGCATTGTCTGGAATCGAAACTCTGTTCTACTTTGTCATAGGGTTTGCAATATTTAGCTATGGTGCTGACAAGTTAGATTCTAAGATAGTAATAGTATTGGCAATTATAGCCATTATTGGACTATACGTTGCGGGGCCGCATACATTCCTTTTCGGAATGATATTGGCTACTGGTTGGTCTCTGTTGAACACGGGTGTAGAGCGGATTTTTCCAACCTTAAACTAGTCATCAAATAGCCCGAATGGCAGATCAATCATTCTATTTTCATCTTCTTTAGATTCATCATTAATTCCTCCGTTCTCTTCGGTATTGGTAGTGCGGCTCCATGGTGGTAAATCTTTCGAGGATAAATCTGAATCATCCTTCTCTCCACTCGGCGAACTCTCTTCTTCTAGCAAATTTTGATTCAGATTCTCAAGTTTCTCTTCAGGATCACGCATCCAATCGGGCATATCATGTGCGCCGGCAAGAACTGAAATAGTGGTAAAAACCGCAACAGGAAGTACAGAAATAGCTACTAGGAAATCAATTATTGCGGCATCCGGAATTTGGTCAGCTGGCATTATCGATTTCATTAATACAGCCTCAAGTTGGACATTATGCCAGGCTTGATAATCTACATCTAATCGTTCTAGAGATAACTGTAGCATCACTCTTGCAATAATCCAGAAAATTATGATAGGAAGTATCCAAGAAAATTTAGAGATTCTGGCGAGAATTTTCCTGAACCAAGCGGCGATTCCAATAAGATGTCTTGAGTACACTGGTTGTATCCTAAGGCCAAACCATAGTGCGATGAAGTAACCAACCATACCTAATTCAAATGCCTGTTCGGGTTCAACAAATCTTTCAGGTATGCCTTCCATAATTATCAGTGGAATTGCGATTAATGCAACCTGGATGGGTATGGCTAAAATTTGTAATCCTCCATGGATTGAGAATAAATCGTATGTATCGGTCTTACTACTAACTAAACGTGCCATTTTACCATAGGGGCTTCTCTGTAAGTTTAGTCTCGCTCTATCGATTAACTCCGGTGTATTGACGTTTCTCCTTAGGCCTAGAACAGTCAACCATCCACCTCTGTCTACAACGCTTGCAGGTGAGTAGGCACCTGCAATCAGGGCCAGAATTAAAGAGAGTGAACCATACATTAGTCCTGCAATAATTATCCAATCTAGAGCCGCTAAGTCGATATCGAATGAAAGTTGATCTCCCTCGTTTTTTATTGACAATAAATAGGTAAGCGAGAATCCTATAATAGGAGCTACTGTAACTTGTCCGAGGACTATGATGGCTAGAACTAAGCGCGGAAATAATGGGTTTGCACTCCTAGCCATAATAGCCATCGCACCTACTAGGCAACATAAGGCCTTCATAGATTGAACAACAATGGATACCTGTTACTAAACACCTCAATGATTAGCCAATAACTAATCTGATGCCGCCCGAAGGGCGGCGCACGCACTTACCGAACCTTCATACCCGAATCGATATCGCAGAAGTTTGTTGTCCATGCGTAATCTGCCACTCACAATTTTCGCCATTCTGATGGTGACGTCCCTTTCGCCATTGGCATTCGGCCCTGCACTGGAACATAATCCAACTCGTGAAGTGTCACCAAGAGCACTGATTGATTTCGGAGTCTCCGACATAGAATTGGGTAACAGTTCATTGCAAGCTCGTGAATGGACCAATCCTGATGACAGCATTGTTCAGTATGTAATGAGAGATGAATTGATTCAGATTAATGTCACATTTACTCAGGTCGGAACATCCGGCCAACCGGCCAGTGCTATTGGAAAAATGCAAATCTGGCATCCAGTTGGAGTTATGGTCGCAGAATGGTCAGTCAATATGACTCTCTCAGGTGGCCAGTCCTTTAGAGCCGAATTTTATTGGACACCAACTGCTGCACAGAGTTACCTCGATGATGATGGATATCTGCTAGGAGGAATCATTCTCCGAGGAATTGTCGACGGTGGTCTTGCCGATGATAATTACGAAAATAACGAATTTGATCGCTTGATGCCCGTTGCAATTTGGAACGACCCCATGGAAAACGGAATTTGTGGTGACGTTGATGGAGATGGAACAATCGATTGTCCGAATCAGCTAAGTTACAACAATCCTACATGGGTAGGTGCTGGGTACGATACAGACGGTTCAGTTTCTGACGACCCCGATTACTACGGCCATTGGAGAATGGATAATTCTTCAAGCGCCGTAGGCGAAAGGCATTGGAGGGTATCTCGACAAGGCGCGGATTATGCCAGCAACAGGATGGACAGACTTTGGTGGGGATGGCTGACTCCATTCGACTCCTGCGAGGACCCAGGCCATGGGCTTGGTACTGGAACTTATGACCCAACTGTATCAACAATTTATGCCAACTATTTCTGCCGAGCACGTATCCGTGGATTCGATTACCTGAACTTGCAGTTAGTTACTCATGCATGGGGTAGCATGGGTCAAGGAGATACAATTCGATTAGAGGCAGATGCTGGTAACGAGGAATTTTACAATTATACCGCAATGCCATTGTCAACAACCTTTGGAAACTGGACTCAACTTGTTTGGAACATGACAGACGTCCACCCCACTGGTGATTACACTGTGGCTTTCAGATTTGACTCCGATTCATCATTTGCGACACAAGGAATCCATCTCGATGGTTTCATCCTCTTTGGAATAGAAAGAGTTCCTGAATATACTCTCGACGTTGAGTGTAACGATCCTCTTCCCAATGCATACATCGTGATTCCTGCAGATCCTACGCCTCCTACCCTAGGATGTACTGTAAAGAACAATGGATATGTCGATATTACACTTCGAGTTTATACCGATGTTTCCAATCAATCTTGGATGTGGGATTTCCCTCTCAGAATCGAGTCTAACCACCCAACTGATTTCGATAACAATGTTGTGACAAAGAATATCAAACCACTGGAAACTATGGATTTATGGGTAAATCTAACAATTCCAGATGGAGCAACAGTGCAAGAGGTAGATTGGTATATTCATATTGGAGATGGATTAACTAATTTCTCTAAATGGACGATTAATCTTCCAGTGGACGTAACTGCGTCCTATTCCTCATATCTGACTCAAAAGACATTGGAAAATCCTGCTATCACCTTGCTTCCCGGAGAGACCGGTGATGTACTTATGACGCTGAAGAACACAGGTAATCAGAGGGCAATTTGGAACCTAGGAGGGACATTTGCCGACAATCGTTGGAGTGCATCCAATCTTGTTTGGACCAATGAGACCGGTGTCGAGATTACGAGCATTGAGATGGACCTAAACGAAAAATTGGAACTTAATGCTCGAATCACAACACCTGAGGAAATAACTCCTGGAGAATATGCGATAACCCTAATCGCTAGTGGTAGAGCTCCGGCTAACTTTCAAACCGAATGGACAATTAATGTAGAAGTCCCAATAGATTACGATCTGAAACTAGTACCTCAAATCAGGGAAATGATGGCACCTGCAGATGGGGCTTTGCGTTGGATAGAAATTCAATTGGTAAATGATGGTAATTCGGAAGAGGCCTTCGATTTATCAATCGCCGCGGACTGGCGCTTAGGATTGGAGATGAATGCTGAACAAACTCTTGGAATTGACCCATTCGGAGGTGACACCAGCGTCCTGTTGATGTTCCCTATGCCTTACGGAATAGAGAACGAAACCTACCAAATTTGGGTTCATGCAACAAGTACAACTAATCCTGAATATCAGAGGAGTGTGCAATTATTGCTTACAGTCCCAGAAACATATCTTATTGAAATTCCAGACCTAGACCTAACAAATGAGGTATATCGTGCAGGAGATGATGCTAGAACAATGCGATGGGAGGTTTGGAATAATGGCAATATGCCTGACAAATTCACCGTTTCTTTCGATAAGAGTCACGAGGATATCACCGTTTTTGCTACTGGTCTAAATAATGGAAAGACGGATTGGATAGAACCAGGCTCCTCTGTTAATTTAACTGTAAGTTACTCCTTTGACCAAGGCGCTGATGGCGATAGGACAGTCACATTGATTGCCGAAAGTCAACAAGCAGGAACAGTAGGACAAACCGTTTCGGCAGAAGGAGAAGCGGACTTCAAGGTAGGACAAGTTGGTTGGCTTCTGGTCACACCACCAGCAGGCGTGGTGATTGAAGATAAGGGAGAAGTCACCTTAGAATTCTCAGTGAAGAACCTAAACCCCTCTTCAGAACAACTAATGCGAGCAGATATCGATAGAATCACTGAGCCTGAGCTGTTCTTCAACGTTTTAGATGTTAGAGTTGATAGTGAAGATCGAGATTTTGTTCTTCCAGCAGATGCAACAAAGATTGTCACAGTCACAGTCGACATAAATCAAGAGAACCTTGACAATTTGGCAGAAAATACGATGACATTCAATGTAATTTTGACCGTCGATTCTGACATTGACAAGGTATCGGCGTCAACAACAATACAACTTGTCAAAACAGTTCAAGTTGAAGATGGACCAGATGTAGGATTTATGGCTAAACTTGCTGCTAACATCGTATTTGTTATTGCAGGATTGGTGGCGATGATTGTTGTATCGATAATTACATTCAGAGTCGTGAAAGAGGCAAGGGCTCCCTTAGAGGAGTACTCCAGTATCGAAGATTATTCCCCGAGTTTTGTTAATCTTGGAGATGATACTTCAGTTCCTGCAGCCCCAGAGCTACCGGCCGCGGATGAGGTTGCCAATTCCATGTATGGCGGTTCGGCTGAGATATTTGAGAATAAAGCCGCAGAAATGCCACCACCACCACTACCAAATGACGAGGAACCACCTGCGCCTGAATTTGCTTCCCCAGATGAACCAGAACCTGAGGTTGAGGCTACTGAAGAAGCAGAATTACCTCCTGGTGTCCCACCAATCCCTGAGGAAGGCTTACCACAAGGTTGGACTATGGAGCAGTGGGCCTATTATGGTGAGAAGTGGTTAGAACAAAACAAGGACGAGTAATCCCCGAAAAATGAGTGACGACTCCTAAATGGCTGCTCGCGCCTGCATGTGCGAGGCCTTATGACCCCCACTTGGGTCGGCGGATTGCTGGATTCTGGAGCGTGATTTCCGATGTACAACGGTCAACAACCAATTTTCATACTCAAAGAAGGTACGACTAGAACGAGTGGTAAGTCTGCTCAAAGCAACAATATTGCTGCCGCAAAAGCAGTTTCTGATGCGGTTAGAAGCACCCTTGGACCAAAGGGCATGGACAAGATGTTGGTAGATGCAATGGGTGATGTGGTAATCACCAACGACGGTGCAACTATACTCAAGGAGATGGATATTGAACACCCTGCTGCTAAGATGATTATTGAAATCGCTAAGACACAGGAGCAACATTGCTTTGATGGAACAACAAGTGCGGTTGTAATCGCCGGAGAATTGCTAAAGCGGAGTGAAGACTTGGTTGAGCAAAACGTTCATCCAACTGTCATTTGTGAAGGATTCAGGCTTGCTTCAGACAAGGCTGCTGATCTTATCGACTCACACGCCATTGAGGTCAATGAAGAGAAATTACACGAGGTCGCAAAGACCGCATTAACAGGAAAGAGCGCAGGTGCAGTCAAGGAATTTCTTGCTGACATATCTGTAAGAGCAGTATTGGCAGTGGCTCAAGATGATGATGATGGAGTAGTTGTGGATTTAGATGACATCAAGATTGAGAAAAAGCAAGGTGGTTCTATCAAGGATAGTACTCTTGTGGATGGAATTATCCTAGACAAGGAAAGGGTACACTCAGGAATGCCTCGCTCGCTTGGAGATGCAAAGATTGCATTGATTAATTCTGCAATTGAGGTAAAGAAGACCGAGGTAGACGCAAAGATTCAGATTACAGATCCAAATATGCTTGCTCAATTCCTCGATGAAGAGGAAGCCTTCCTCAAGGGTCTAGTCGATACAATCATCGCCAGCGGTGCTAATGTTGTGATTTGTCAGAAAGGAATCGACGACCTTGCTCAACATTACATGGCAAAAGCTGGTCTTTTCGCTATCCGCCGAGCAAAGAAGAGTGATATGGAAGCCCTATCGAAAGCAACTGGTGGAAATGTAATCACAAATATCGACGACCTTAGTGATGGAGATCTTGGTCGAGCTGCTAAGGTCGAAGAGCGGAAAATCGGAGATGCGGACATGGTATTCATCACCGGCTGCCCACAAGCCAAGAGTGTTAGCGTACTACTTCGAGGTGGTACAGAGCACGTTGTAGATGAAATCAGGCGTGCCTTCGACGACGCGGTAGGAGTAGTTGCAGTGGCTCACGAAGATGGAGCGGTCTTGACCGGCGGCGGTTCGGTTTTGGCTGCGATTAGCCGAGAACTACGTTCCTATGCAGAAGGAATAGGTGGTCGAGAACAGATGGCTATAGAGGCCTTTGCAGGCGCTCTAGAGGTTATCCCACGAACTCTAGCCGAGAATGCAGGATTAGATCCTGTCAACACAATCATTGATCTTCGAAAGGCGCACTCAGAAGGCCTCTCCTCACATGGCGTAAACGTCTATGATGGCGGAGTAGTGGATATGGTAGATAGCAAGGTCTACGAACCAAGCCGAGTCGTCGAGCAAGCAGTTCAAAGCGCATCTGAGACCGCTGTAATGATTCTCAGGATTGATGATGTAATCTCCAGCAAGGGGGCTGGCGGTCCCGATCCTACTGACTTTGATGGCTTTGATATGTAGGGTCCAATACGACCGTAGGTCGTAGCCCTAGTTTACATCAAGTTCAAGAATCGCTTTCCGGTGGCACAACCATCAATCGGGGCTGAGTTAGGAAGATGGCTATAGTCAGCGTCTATATCGAAGAGGGTTGCATCACATGTGATGCTTGTGAAGAGACACTGCCAGAAGTGTTCCATGTGACAGACGACACCTGCTACATCAAGGCCGATGTTCGGCTTGATGGAGGCTATGATAGGAACGAAGGAAAAGCAGGTCTTAAGCTCGAAACAATTTCTCAGTTTGAAGATGATATTTTCGACGCAGCCGATGGTTGTCCGGTTGATGTCATCATTGTTGTGGAGGGTGGAGAGTCTGAGGCAGTGGTCGAAGAAGAAGCGCCCGCTGCAGTAGTAGAGGTAGTAGTTCCGGAGCCAGCTGTCGAAGAGACTGTTGAGGTGACCGGAGACGATCTTGGAGAACTTCTGAGTGCTGGCGACCGAAGTTTAGCTATTCTATTTGGTTCACAATCAGGAAACTCTGAGGCCTTGGCTGCTAAGTTTTCTAAGCAGGCTTCGAATTACGGCCTTGAGGGTACAGTCTACGATATGGATGGTTTTGACTTCGCATCACTATCTGCAATGAAGCGTGTACTGATTATTTGCTCAACTTGGGGTGAGGGAGAGATGCCCGACAATGCCGAAGATCTATGGCAGGTTGCTAAGAAAGCATCCGCTGGCTCTCTCAATGGCGTTCATTACTCAGTTCTAGCACTTGGAGACACGAGTTACGAATTATTCTGCGAATCAGGAAAAGATTGGGATGAACAACTCGAGAAGTTAGGTGCCACTAGATTGGTTGACCGAGTTGATTGTGATGTTGATTACGAATCTATGGCAGCCGCTTGGGCACTTGATGCAATGGCAGCTATGGCCGCGGTGGATGGTACCGGTGTATTCCACGAAGATATGGTAGATGCAATCAAAGAATACGTCGCAGGTGGTGATGAGGTTGCCGACGGAGAAGACGGGTTTATCGTGCCCGATATTACCGCAGAGTCGATACAAGCAGAAATCAGTATCTTCCGATACGATCCTGAGGCCACAACAACCGGATTGGACACTTGGGTTTGTGCAATGCCTGGTCACTTGAGTCTGCTAGAGGTGCTTCGAACCATCAAGAGTACTCACGACGGTAGCCTTTCATTCCGTGATGGTACTTCCGATGACTCAACCACAGCGATTTGTGTAAATGGCCGTTTGGTGCTACCTGGATTAGTCCGTCTGGACTCGGTAGCGCCAACTAGAGACGGCGTACTTAGGCTACGAATTGATCCTTTACCTGGATTCGAAGTAGTCCGAGATTTGGTAGTCGACCACTGGTCAATGGAGCGCCGAAGAGAATCAACTCAACCTTGGATGATTGCAGCAACCCGAGAAGGAGCCGCCACCATGCAAGGAAACATTGGTTTGATGGAGCCTAATGTTGCAACCGCTTTACATTCAATTACGGACTTTGGAAGTCCAGCCTTATTGCAGGCATCTTCGGACGCAGTCCCACACGCAAATGGTTACCTCGGACCTGCAGTTTTGGCGTCTGTTTGGGCAAGGAGAAATGACCCTAGGTCCTCTGCCTCCTCTGTAGGTATGCTTGACAAAATATTGGGAAGTTCGAATGGAATCAAGGCTGAAACAGATCTTACGAGTATACGAAGGCAGAACGGCTCGGGATTAGTTGTCTCAGAAGCCTTGCTAGATGCGAAGACACATGTCTTGGAGCGAGAAGCATACAACGGCCGTCATGGTAAGCACGTTTGGTGGTACACTTGGACGCTGAAGTCAAGCGGAAAGGTCAACGATACTGTACTATATCGTCAGGTATTGGGGCCAATTGGTCTCATCGGTAATTTAACATCTGGAGTAACTGCTCGAATGATGAGCGGCTTCACGAGAACTGGCGGAGATATGATTGCTGATATGCTGGCTTTCATTGCCCCGCCTGCAGGTATTGGAAAAATGCCGCGTCAATTTAATTCTTCAGTCAATAATCATCACGAAGTAGTGGCGATTTTCAACGAATTGGACGGCAGGTTCTGAGGTGATAATGTGGCAGTCAAATATGCTTATCACCCCGGAAATGTATCTCATAGCAGTTCCCCAGAGGTCGCTGTAACAATGGAGTCTTTCGCGCGTGCAATGGGTATCACTCTAGTCCCACTTTCCGGTGCAACAAGTTGTGGAGCTGGAATTGTTAGGCAAGCAAATCGCAGGTTACAATTGACCCTCAACGCTCGAACATTTGCTATGGCCGAAGCAGAGGGGCTGAACATCCTGACTCCATGTGCCGCAACCGCTGGTAATTTGCAAGAGGACTTGATGGCATTACAATCCGACCAAATCCTCATGCAAGAAGTCAATGAGACTCTAGATAACACGTGTGGATTAACTATGACTGGCGAGGTCGAGGTTCACCATTTATTGCACGCAATAGTAGATGAAATCGGTCTCGATAAACTAGAGGAGAAGGTAAAGAATCCAATCGATTTTGCAGTAGCTGGATACTATGGTCCAAACATACAGCAAGAAGGTGCTTGCGGCGGTGACGATGTTTACGATCCAAATTACCTCGAGCAGGTAATCTCTACTATAGGCGGTACTCCTGTAAGTTGGGAAGCAAGGACTCAGAGTGTGGGTGTTCCGGGTCTATTTGGAGAAGAGCCGACGGTGATGAAACAAGCCGCTGAGGCACTATCCGAAGCAAAAGCAGAGGGTGCTGACATGATTGTTAGCGCTTGTAACCTCTCCCAAGCGGTACTCGATATTTACCAAGGTAAAGCAGGTAGAAATACAGGTCTTTCAACTAATATTCCAGTGATTCATCTGTGTGAGATACTTTCCTTTGCACTTGGATGCCATAACAAGAGATTAGCACTCCTTAGGACTAGAATCGCAGTAATTGGCGATTGATTTCAATCTTCTACTGGGTTGAATTGTTCAAGACCAGTTTGACCTCTTGGCCTGAAAGTTGAGGGAGATAGTTTACCTGAGTCAGTGGGTGCGTTTTGCTCGGTTATTTCTTCAACGTCCTTTAGCACGGGTCGATTTTTTTTCCTAACTGCAATTACAAACTCACTTGCAGAAATTTCCTCTCCATTCTCATCTACCGAAAAGTTACTCAAATTAGAGAGGTCAACATGAGTACTTCGAGCTAGTTTACGTCCAACTCTGGCTACTGCTCTTTGCATATTTTCTTCGCGCCTAAGGGCCGCCGCTCTAGCACCTTCATCACGGGTATCTTCTGCGATTAATACCACAACATCTCCATCACGATGTCTACCTGTTCTACCTCTTCTCTGAATTGTGCGAATTTCACTTGGAACTGGCTCATAGAAGATTACTAAGTCCGCGGTTGGTATGTCCAATCCTTCCTCTCCAACACTAGTAGCTATCAGCACATTACCTTCACCTGAACGGAAAGATTCGATTCGCTCAATTTGTTGTTTAGGAGTCAAACCTGTTCCGCTAGCCCGTTTACTCTGTCCAATGAATTGTATCGGTTTTGCGCCGTTTAGGTCAAGTAAAGCTTGTTCCAATGCAGTGACTGTATCTCTAAAGGTCGCGAAGACAATAATTCTTGATTCTGAATCTCGGCGAAGTCTTTCTCTAATCAGCCTTCTAACCGCGCCAACTTTACTATGTAATTCTGACATCTCTGCTAGGGTTTCCCGAAGTGCCCTGACACGTGAATCTCTAAGCAAGTTCCGAGTATTTTTCTTTTCAGCATCTTCTCCGTTTTCTTTCCTATCGAGGAATTCTTTTGCCGCTGCTACACCTTGGCAAAGAAGGTGGTTAATTAGGTGGTGAAGGGACATGGCTAGGCCAATTCGACTCATGGAACCGTAAGCATCTGCCTGGCCTCTACGGACTGCCAAATTGGCTCGTTCCATAGCATTAGCAAGACCTCTATGTGTTACTGCACCGGGCATCACATATCTGCCCAATCTTCTTTCTCTTTCGACAATGGTTTCCTGCCATCGAATGAATGGTTCTACTAGTTCACGAATTTCATTTGGAACCCTAACTCTCAATTCTTCAATTTCGAGATTTGCTAGGTGTTCTGAAAGCATATCATCTTCCGATGTTCGTAGGTGGATTCGACCTACTTGGAGTCTATTGCAAATTTCTTCCACCTTCTGCATGTTCGAACCTGGACTTGCAGTCATTCCGAGAATCAGTGGATCATTTGCAAACTCGAGGTATAGGTCAGCAACCTGCGCCTCAGCGCGTTCTCCCGTCGAGTGATGGGCCTCATCAATAATCAACAAACAACAATCCGAGAGATCTAGTAAATCCCGATTGACATCGTTTCGAACAACCTGCGGCGTGGAAACAACCAATCTGCCATTATTCCACATACCTTCTCTTTTGGATGGAGGAATAGCTCCACTCATCGAAATGGGTTGTGTTGAATCCTTGTCGAATACCAATTCTAAATCATCGAGATGTTGTTTTACTAGAGCCGCAGTCGGAGCAATCATCAATGCCCAACCATTTGTTCGCTCTAGCATTT
>Ga0310343_10000374_pt1 | contig 21294 bp, 24 predicted proteins | sample HC15DNA2025_MG_FD_203519 | JGI IMG/M metagenome (GOLD analysis project Ga0310343, IMG submission 203519) | Marine microbial communities from station ALOHA, North Pacific Subtropical Gyre - HC15-DNA-20-25_MG | ecosystem: Environmental > Aquatic > Marine > Oceanic | place: Pacific Ocean: North...
TTTCATGCCGGTGGTGGCGAAAGTGGAGTTAGATCTGTCTTCAAAGGTGAACGACGGCAAGCATATTTTATGGCTCGACCCCAAGGGTAAGCAAAGAACGATGTGTCGTCAGGTTGGGGACGACGATGCCTGAGAACCGCTCACCAGTTTCAGCTCATCGAGTCGCACGCGAGCCAGCCGTAGCCAGGTCATCGGCTTGATCAAGAACCATCCGAGGTCAATTTCGTACCAACGGTGGGCAAGTTTGGCTGATGTCGGCGCGGCGTGATGATTGTTATGAAATCCCTCACCAGCGGTGAGAAACGCAAGCCATTGAAGATTCGTTGCTGAATTGTCATACCGTCGGCGACCGAAGTGATGCCCAATCGCGTTCACGGCAGAATTTGCAGCGATGTAATAGTTGAGATGCAGCACCGCAGCAATCACTGCGATCATTGGGCCAAAGAGCAACACGAGAATGCCGATGCCAGTGCCAAGACCGAGGAGCGCGTGGTCAAACAGCACTTTGTCGAAGCGATCGGCCGGTAGATCCCTCGCAAAACGTTCGGTGTTTGTGACATCCCTTGCGGCTTGTCGGTACATCGCGTAATTACGAACTTGAACCTTCCACCAACCGTGAATCACCGGTGAGTGAGGGTCTTCAGCGGTATCGGTGTGCGCGTGATGCTTGCGGTGAACGGCCACCCACTGTCGTGGTCGAATTCCGGTGGTGAGCCAGAGCACAAAACGGAATGCCCCCCGAGCGGGTCGGCTAAAGGTGAGGGCCCGATGTGACAACCCTCTATGGAGATACACCGTTGTCGCCAAGTTGGCCAAAGTGGTAATTGCAACACCGAGAACACCGGCGATAACGAGGCTGAAGTACCAAGCGACGTCAAATGTGATCACGTCATGGACGATAGCAAACAGGTCGTGAGGAGTCTCTTAGCGAGCGTTGAGCCATCTGCTACCGATGCGGGCAAGGCTTCGCTGACTAGCGTAGGAGTTATGGCAGACCCCTCGAACTCGCCGACCACCACGAGCACCCTCTCTGAAGCATCCTCAAAAGATCTCGTCGCGCAATATGGCGTACCTCTCGCTGCGGAACACATCGTTGTAGATGCCGAATCGGCTGTCTCGGCGGCCGCAGAGATCGGTGGGGCAGTGGCCGTCAAGTTGAATGGTGAAACTATTGCTCACAAAACGGAACGCGGTTTGGTGCGCCTCTCGCTGGCCGACGAATCCGCAGTGCGGTCGGCTGCGGAAGAGTTGCTTGCTGCAGCTCGGCCTGAAGATGGCGAGGTGTCGCTACTCGTCGCACCGATGGTGTCCGGGGCGCGCGAATTCATCATTGGAATGATTCGAGATCCCCAGTTCGGGCCGATGGTGATGCTCGGTGTCGGTGGCGTGCTCGCCGAAGTGATTGCCGATGTCGCATTCCGACCGGCACCGGTCGATGAGATCACCGCTCAAGAACAGATCGACAGCCTCACTATGAGTGACCTTCTCGGTGAGTTCCGTGGAGAGGCTCCCGTTGACCGACAATTACTTCTCGACGCCCTCGTCGGACTCGGCAAACTCGCCGAGGAACACCCAGAGGTGATGAGCGTCGACATCAACCCGCTCATTATCGATCGATCAGGACGACCCGTTGCAGTAGATGCCTTGGTTGAAGTCGCCGAAGCCCTCGACCGCGACACATCAACTACCTCTCGACCCCAACCAACAGATGACCACTTTCGGGCATTATTCGAGCCAAGCGGTGTCGTCGTCACCGGCGCATCCAGCCACCCGGGCAAGTTCGGCTTCGTCGCATTACATAACCTGCTAGCTGCCGGATATTCGGGAAATGTTTTTGCAACAAACCGCTCCGGTGAGGAAGTGCTCGGCATACAGACGATCAACGATGTCGTAGAAATGCCCGATGGCGCAGCTGATCTCATGTTCGTGTGCACCCCAGCCTCCGCCAACCTGCAACTCCTTGAAGACGCTGCACAGCGAGGTGTCAGAGCTGCATTCCTCACCTCAGCTGGTTACGGCGAGGCCGGAGAAGCAGGGCGAATGGCCGAAGCCGAGCTGGTTGCGACGGCTGACCGACTCGGAATATTGCTCGCAGGTCCAAATGGCCAAGGTGTGGTCTCTACCCCGGCGTCGCTTTGTGCGCAAATCGTTGCTCCATATCCACCAACGGGGGGCATCGGGGTCGCATCGCAGTCCGGAAACTTCGTATCGAGTTTCCTCAACCTCTCACGATCAACGGGAGTAGGGGTGAGTCGAGCGGTTTCCGCAGGAAATGCAGCAGCTGTCTCTGTTGCCGACTATCTCGACTTTTACTCCCGAGACGACAAGACGGCCGTATCGCTCGCATACATCGAGGGCATCACTGACGGCCGTGGCCTGATGGAACGACTCGCTGGAGCGGCACGCCATAAGCCGTTGGTGGTTTTGAAGGGAGGGGCGACGGCAGGTGGAGCACGCGCAGCCGCAAGCCACACAGGAGCTCTGGCCGCTGATGACCGTATTTTCGATGGTGCCTGCCAAGCAGCCGGTGTAACTCGCGTGCACTCGGTAGAAGAAGCGTTTGACGCAGCGGCAACATTTGCCACGCAACCACTGCCCAAAGGCCCGAATGTAGTGATTCTCACAACTGCCGGCGGATGGGGTGTTGTCACCTCCGATGCCATCACGCGTGACCACGACCTGACGCTCATGCAGCTTCCTGAAGATTTACTGGCGCAAATTGATGAACACCTACCGCCTCGATGGAGCAGAAATAACCCTGTCGACTGCGCAGGTGGTGAAACAAGAGACACGATTCCGGCAGTGATGAGCCTGATCGCACACCATTCAGATGTGCATTCAGTGATCTACCTCGGAGTCGGAATTCAATCAAACCAAGGCCGCGAAATGCAGACAGGGCAGTTTTACCCAGATCACGGCCTCGAGCGGATCGTCGAATACCACGAGCGACAAGACCGTCGATTCGCAGAGGCAGCAGCGCAACTGAGCGCCGATACTGGGAAGCCGATCTTGGTCGCAACAGAACTCGCCGTGGCTGACCCAAATAATGCGGGGCCCGCAGCAGTGCGTGAGTCGGGACGGCTGTGCTATGCCACCGGTGACCGTGCAGTCGTGGCTCTTGGCCATCTGTGGCGATACGCACAATTTCAGGATCGTCGAAGGTCGTGACCGCACCCAAGCGGAGCCGACTTCACCCAGTGGTGGTGTTGACGCTCATAGCGCTGTTGCCGGTGATGATGTTGGCCGGGCTACGTTCGCTCTTATCCGAAGAGAGTGTGGTAGGCCCAGCTGATCTCACCCCATCACAATCGGTCGAGTCACATGAGATCGCCTCACGGAATGTGATGTCGTTTCGCCGCGCGGCGCCTGAACTTTCGGGACGTTTAAATCGCAACCAATTGATCACAGCTCTTCAATCGGTAACGTTACAGATGGCTCCAACTTCGTGCCTAGCAATGTCTGTCGATGGCGTGCCTTTGCCGCTCTCAGCCGACAAAGCAGTGATCCCAGCAAGCACAGTAAAAATCCTTGTCGCTTCGGCTGCGATTAACGTGCTCGGCGTCGACTACGCCTTTACGACCAAGGTGGTTGGTTCAGCACCGGTCGACGGTGTAGTGAATGGCGACATCGTTCTCATCGGCGGAGGCGACCCATTGCTCAGCGGCGACTGGTATCCGAACTCAAACCTGGACAGGTACCCGGTGTTCGGTCATACCTCTCTCGATGAACTTGCGAGGTCGTTAGCTGCGAATGGTGTAACAACCATTGCCGGTCGGGTTCTCGGAGACGGAAGCCGCTATGACGATGAGTGGTACTACGACGATTGGGGCCCGGGTATCGCAGGTATCGAAGCCGGGCCAATCGATGCTCTTGTAGCAAATGATGCCCGGGTCGAAGGCGATGATTACCGGGCGCTTGATCCAGTTGCGGGCGCATCACGAGAATTTGTTCAACGGCTCAACGCTGCGGGAATTAGGGTCTTGGGAGGAAGTGGGGTCGGGTCACCATCTTTGGACGCAATTGAGCTGGCAACAGTGACGTCGTCTCCTCTCTCGGTAGTCATTGCTGAAATGTTGCAGAATTCGGACAACAACACAGCTGAGATGTTGGTGAAAGAAATCGGCTTATATAGCGGCGGCGACGGAAATCGTAGAGATGGTCTTGCTGCTGTCCAAAATTCGTTGCGCTCTCAAGGTGTCAATTTGTTCGATCTGCAGTTGGTCGATGGCAGCGGGCTTTCGAACCTCGCCCGGGTCCGATGTCAGACCCTCGTCGACACACTCACCGTTGCCGACAGTGCTGTGATCGACGGCCTCGCAGTCGCAGGAGTGTCCGGTACCTTGACGTCAGTTTTTACTGAAGGTCCAATGACCGGGGTGCTCAAGGCGAAAACGGGGACACTGGGAAATCTTCCTTATGACCAAGATCCACCGGCAGTAAAGGCTCTGGCGGGAGAGTATGTGGCACGTGGTGGAGAGACACTGTCGTTCGCTCTTGTTTTGAACCAGACGATGGTCAACGACCAAGCGAATTATCGCCCAATATGGGACGACTTGGCATCGACGATGGCGCAATATCCGAGTGGGCCGACAGCAAGCGAGATGTCGCCGTGAAGGTAACGACGAGACGAATTTTCGTCATTGCGATCGTACCGATGCTGCTAGTGACGGGATTCTGGAATTGGACACGCGATCAAGTGCGCTCAGAACCTGTGAATACCGTCCCACATCAGCAGAGTTCATCTGAGGTCCAGATGTCACCGGTTGGTGTCTCTTCATTTCGGCGAGTGTCTCCCGCGATTGTCGCCTGGGAGGAACGTCGATCACAGGCGGCGGATCTAGATGCTGCAGTCAACACGCTTGGTGAGGCTGAGTGCGTCCTCATCAGAGATCAGGGCGTCGAACTCGTTTCCGTCGCCAAACGCCGTCAATTCAGTGAGGTGGGAGGAAAATTTGCGACGGTTGTCACCTCGCTGCAACTTTTGGGGACTGACTTCGCGTTTCCGACAGTCGTCGGCGGAAACGAACCGGTTGACGGAGTGGTTACCGGAAACCTTTTTGTTGTCGGTGGGGGAGACCCATCGGTGGCGAGCGACTCGCTGTCGTTGTTTTTCGACGACTCCCTGTGGGGCTACACCTCACTTGATGTGCTCGCAAATGCACTTGCAGCCAGCGGGGTGACACGAATCACCGGTGACGTGATCGGTGATGGAAGCATCTTTATGGAAGAGCAATTGGCCCCTGGGGAGGTCCCTACATGGTCGGGACTTATCGTTGATGACGGGCGAATCTTCGCCAGTGAGCAAAATCGTGGCATTAACTCGGCTCAGACGGCCGCAAAAACCATGCTCGACCTGCTGCGTGCAACGGGTATCACCGTTGATGGAACTTCAGCAACTGGCAATGCCTCGGAAGACCTCGTTCCGCTTGCAGTGGTGAACAGTGCATCGCTGAGAACGATCTCGCAGGGGCTTCTTGGAAATAATTTGACCGATCCGGTGTGGGCGTCAACATTCGGCAATCTCGAAAGCCGTATTGCCGTGCACCTTGGAGGCCAAGGTTTCCCTCAGCAGGGCCGACGAGAGATGGTTCTGAGGCAAAATGCGGCGCTCGGTACGGACATGCGGTCCACCGATTCGGGCATTGAACTTGCGTGCCATGATCTCGATGCGCTGTTTGGATCGCTGGAGACAGAACATCCCGAATTATTCGGTGACATTCAAGTTGGTGGAGTGGATGCAACCGGCGTCCTGGTCTCCGCAGGAGCTGACTCGTTGGTTGCCGGTCGAACATCACTTGGCATTACCTTTGCGGCAATGGGAAACGAAGCGTCAATTAAAACAGCGATCGGCGACGTATTTGATGTAATTGACCGCTTTTCTGTTGAGCGGAACCCGCTCGCATTTAGCCCAGAGGTATCCCTCAATGATCTCTGACAACGAGCCGTATACCTCCGCAATGTTCCCTCTCTCTGCAGTGGTTTTCCCGAGCACCGCATTACCGATGAGGATTTTCGAACCCCGCTACCAGCAGTTGATGTCAGATTTGTTGTCAGGTGATGAAGAACTGCAGTTTGCTATTTCACCAATTGTTCGCGGTCGGGAAGTTGGAGGAGGTGACGAACGTATGGAAGTTGCAACGATGTGCAAACTAGCCCAACTAATGGTGGAGCCCACCGGTGAGTACACCTTTCTTGCGCTCGGCCAACGGAGAGTTCGAATCATCGAATGGCTCGAGGACGACCCCTATCCGCAGGCCGTCGTGATCGACGCGACCGAAAATGATGAATTGCCTGCACTTGCCGAGATCGCTCACGAAATCAACAGGGTCGAAAAGGTTCTTATCCAACTTGGCGCCGAGGTCCCAGACCATCTGCCGCTCGTTGATGGCGATGAGCGTCTGGCTGCGTTCCGCCTTGCAGGAATGGTGCCGATTTCCGACCTTGATCGCCAAGCGATTCTGTTGTCAGACAATCCCTCTGATCGCCTTCGCAGGTTTTCCCAAGCACTTGATGACCTTGAGGCTGTTCTTAAATTCAGAGAAGCGTGATAGGAATAGCAGAGTGAAGTTCAAGCGCTCTGCCGATGAACCGCAAAAGAAGCGGTCTCGACCAGCATCAATTGACGCGGTAATTGACGTGACGACGTCCTACGTAAAGGGCCAGCTCGTTCGCCCGCTCTCAGGTGCCGGTAGGTGGCTGCTCTTTGGCATCGTCGGCGGTGTGCTGGTGGGAGCGGGAGTCGTATTCACGCTCCTCGGGCTGCTGCGCTTAGTGCAAACCGAACTTTCCGGAGTTTCAGCGGCCGACTCGCGACTTTCGTGGCTCCCGTACCTCATCGTGTTCGTCATTGGAGTCGGATTACTCGTCGTCACATTGCAACGAATTAGTCGAACTGAATTGTTTTCCGATCGCGAACAAGAGAGGGTTTCGAAATGAATGATGACGCCGAAGCACCCGGGTCACGTGATGACCTTCAGTCAACGCTCGAATCGTTCCAACAGACTCTTCGGGGTCAGATTGACGACCGTCGCCAGACCATCGTAACTGTTGCAGTTGTTGTTGCTGTTGGGATGGCGGCCGTTTCATACCTGCTTGGTCGTCGATCTGGTCGACGCAAATCTGCGATTATCGACATTCGTCGGCTCTGATTTCGATGAGCAGACGGCGGCAAATGCTCGAACGGTCGGTCTCGACGGCGTTTCGGCGAGGAATCTGGGGAGGGAGTCCGGCGTACCGAGCCCTGGCTGTTGGCATTCTCGCCATGCGCGGCGCACGCAAACTTGTGCGACGTGAACCAGAAGTGGTGCGCAAGGTGAGGATCCGACCAGGATCAGCGATGTCGCTCGCTGTTCGTCGAGGTGGTCGTCGTTGATCGTTCGCTTACGTCAACCCTCTCGAGAGGTTGACGTTCGGGGCGGTCGGACAGCCCGAGCGGTTCTCATTGAGCTTGGATTCGCTCCTGAGAGTTACATCGTTATCTGTAACGGCACGTTGGTGCCTTCAGACACCGTTCTCCAGGAATCAGACAGTGTTGAACTTCGTCCAGTGATTTCAGGGGGTTAGTGATGTCAAAGTGCCGCTCGTGCGGTGAGGCAGCTGTCATTGACCTTCCCCGTCACAACGCCAATTTCTGCGCAGAGCATTTCCAGCAACTGTGCCGACGCCAGCTGTCAAAGGCGATCACAGACTTTGAGATGTTTACGACAGACGATCGGATTCTTGTTGCAGTCTCAGGAGGCAAAGATTCTCTGGCTCTCTGGGACATGCTCATCGATGCTGGCTATCAGACTGATGGTTTGTACATCGGCCTCGGCATCGGTGACTACAGCATCGAAAGCGGTGCAATCACCCGTCGTTTTGCTGAGGAACGAGGTTTGAAGCTGCTGGAAGTCGATATCCGCAACGAACATGGATTTGATATTCCAACTGCAGCGGGTGTCACTGGCCGAAGCCCTTGCTCTGCGTGCGGGCTTTCGAAGCGACACATTTTCGATGACGTCGCGCAGCGCGAGGGCTATGACGTGTTGGCAACAGGACACAACCTTGATGACGAGGCAGCAGTTCTTTTTGGAAACACACTCAGGTGGGACGTCGAATATCTCAGACGCCAAGCTCCAGTTCTTCAAGCCGGTAATGGTTTCGGCAAGAAAGTGAAACCGCTCGTGCGGCTTACTGAGCGTGAAATGGCGGCCTGGTGCGTGGTTCGAAGCATTGATTATGTCGTCGAGGAATGTCCAATGGCGCTTGGCAACAAACACCTTTCGTATAAAGATGCCCTCAACGCTCTTGACAGCACCTCTCCCGGAACGAAGGCATCTTTCTATCTCGGTTTTCTTGACCGAATGAGACCGCTGCTCGAAGAAAGCGCGTTGATCACTGCCCCCGGTTCATGCCCGCGTTGTGGCGCACCAACTGCAAAAAGTGACGAGGCCTGCGCATTCTGTCGGCTTATTCAGACGACATCGGGTCATGAACAGATTCCCGTCAGAATGGTGCTCAACAAAAAGGCACGAAAACTCTTTGATGCCCAATGGGGGAGGCAGCATGGTGACTAACCACACATTTAGCTACGGCGAGCGGGTCCTGCTGCTCGACAAAAAGCGCCGCCGGTACTTGGTCGAACTCGTCGAGGATGGGGAGTTTCACAGCCACGCCGGTTTCGTTCCTCATGCCGACATTGTTGAAGCCTTGGAGGGGACGGTGCTGCGGAGCACTCATGGAGCGGAGTACACGGTGCTGAGGCCGACCCTTGAGGACTTTGTTCTCGAGATGCCTCGGGGTGCTCAGGTGATTTACCCGAAGGACCTTGCCCCTATATGTATGTTGGCAGACATTTCTCCCGGCGTGAAAGTTCTTGAGAGCGGAGTTGGCTCCGGCGCGTTATCGATGACGATGCTGAGATGGGGAGCGGAGATTACCGGTTACGAACTACGTGAGGATTTCGCGAATCGAGCCCGTTCAAACGTTGCATCGTTTCTTGGCGAAGAGGCCCTTCAGCGTTACAACGTGAAGATTGGGGACTCTTATGAGGGCATCGATCTTGACGGTGGGCCGTTTGACCGTGTGGTACTCGATTTGCCCGAGCCTTGGAACGTTATCCCCCATGCTGAGGGGGTACTGAGGCCGGGCGGAATCCTGGTCGCCTACACGCCCTCGATCACTCAGGCAGCCCAAACACGGGAGCAACTTAAAGGCCGCTGGCTCGACACTCGCACCATCGAGGTGTTGCACCGAGGCTGGCACATCGATGGGCAGTCAGTACGACCCGATCATCGCATGGTTGCCCACACCGGCTTCCTTACAGCAGGCCGCTTTTTGGGCCAGGGCAAGAGTCGGCGCCAACAAGAAAACTAATCGAGGAATGCTGCCGACGTAGAGGAAAGTCGAACTTAGGGCTCGATGTAAATACACTCGCCGGGGCATTCCTCGGCGGATTCAACAACTGAGTCGAGTTGACTGTCAGCGAATTCAGCCATGCCGTCAGCACCTTGCGGGTTGCCCTTCGCCTCGGCGAAGATCTTGTCGCCCTCTTTCACGTAGGCAAGACCATCGTCGAGCAGCGCGAAAACGTCGGGCGCGATTTCTTCGCAAAGTCCGTCGCCGGTGCAGAGATCTTGATCAATCCAAACCTTCATGGATGGGGGCTCCTTCGTGAACGCCTAATAGTTATTTCGCAAAGTGTAACCCTGAAGAGGTCTCCATTCACAGTTCTTCCGGTGGGAATTACCGCGTTCGTGGATGAATCAATGGCGAACGTGTGGGATGATGAGGGCACTGAAGGGAGTCCGGCCGGTGAAGAGTGGTGAACAACCAACACACGATGCAGAAATCGAGCGCCTTACTGCCGAGGTTGAGCGACTTAAAGAGCGAGTCGCTGAACCCTCGCAGCGCATTCGCGCCCTCGAGTCACGGGTTGTTGATCTGAAGAGCGAACTCGCCGGCACCATTTCGAGAAACGAACGTTTGAGCGGCACTCTCCGCGAGGCGAAAGAGCAAATTGAATCGCTTCGAGGCGATATCGAACGACTAACCGGCACCCCGAACACGTACGGAGTTGTTGTTCAGCACAACGACGACGAGACATTTGATGTTTTGTCATCGGGTCGAAAGTTTCGCGTAACGACTGGATCGGACGTCGACGCCGCCGACGTTGTGGCAGGGGCAGAGGTGACGCTCAACGAATCGATGGTGATCATCGCCGCTCGCCACCCCGACACGGTGGGTGACATCGGCACCATTCGAGAATTACTTGACGACGGAATACGCGTGGTAGTCACCGCTCGAGCCGATGAAGACGCCGTGTGCACACTAAGTGATGGTCTCCGAGGCACAAAACTGAGGATCGGTGACCGGGTCCGCATCGATACTCGTTCAGGCTTGGTGCTCGAAGTGCTTGGGCGCCCAGATGTCGATGAACTCCTCCTCGAAGTCGTTCCCGATGTCACCTACGACGACATCGGTGGGCTCGACACCCAAATCTCTGCAATCGCTGATGCTGTCGAATTGCCATTTCTGCATGCTGATTTGTTCGCGGAGCATCGCCTTCCGGCTCCGAAGGGAGTTCTGCTGTACGGGCCTCCGGGCTGTGGAAAGACCCTCATTGCGAAGGCGGTAGCGAACAGCTTGGCGAGGAAGGTCGCAGCGTCAATTGGTGAAGACAAAGGTCGGAGCTACTTCGTCAACATCAAAGGTCCCGAACTGCTCAATAAATACGTTGGTGAAACCGAGCGACAGATTCGTCTCGTGTTCGAACGAGCCCGAGAGAAAAGCGATGAGGGGTGGCCTGTCATTGTCTTCTTCGACGAGATGGACGCGATGTTTAGAACCCGTGGTACCGGGGTGTCTTCGGATATGGAGTCAACAGTCGTGCCACAGCTCCTAGCGGAAATCGATGGCGTTGAAGGTCTTGAAAATGTAATTGTGATTGGCGCCACGAACCGTGAAGACCTTATTGACCCAGCGATTCTTCGCCCCGGTCGTCTCGACGTGAAGATCAGAATCGATCGTCCTGACGCTCGCGCAGCTCGACAGGTCTTCCTGCGGTACCTCAACGATGAAATACCGCTCGGAGAGGGAGAAACGGTAGACCAGATGGTGTCCGCCGCCGTTGATGAAATGTATCGAGTTGACGCCGACAACAGGTTCCTTGAGGTCACCTATGCAAACGGCGACAAAGAAGTGCTCTACTTCAAAGATTTTGCGTCAGGAGCGATGATTGAGAACATTGTTCGTCGAGCGAAGAAGTCAGCGGTCAAACGAGTAATTGACGGCGGTTTGAGGGGCATCACTTCCGACGATCTCATTACTGCAGTGCGCTCAGAATTCACCGAACACGAAGACCTTCCAAACACGACCAACCCAGACGACTGGGCAAAAGTCTCTGGCCGAAAAGGCGAGCGTATTGTCTTCATTCGAACTCTTGTTGATCGAGACGCTGGTCCAATTGGGGGAGGACGCGCCATCGAACGCACCCAAACAGGGCAGTACCTGTAGGCCGATGGCAGTACCCAAGGTCTGCGGAATCGAAACCGAATACGGCATTCTCGTCCGCGGCGCCGAGAACAATCCTGTGACTGCGTCTGCGCTGCTGATTAACGCGTACACCGGCGCCGTCGAAGACCAGGTTGCGTTCGATCTAATCGCAGAAGACCCGAGGCGAGACGCCCGCTCTCCCGACCCGCTTGACCCCTATGAGTTCGACCCAGAACTTGAGTACGTGCCGGTGAATGCTGTGCTGACCAACGGCGCCCGGTATTACGTCGATCATGCCCATCCGGAAATGTCGACTCCAGAGGTCCGGAGCCCACTCGAAGCTGTGATCTGGGACCGCGCAGGCGAAGAAATTGTTAGGGAGTCAATCGATGTGGCTCAACGGCTTGTTCCCGACGGCGCGGAACTTTTCATTCACAAAAACAATTCCGATGGCAAAGGAAACTCATACGGCTGCCATGAAAATTACCTCGTCGACCGGACGCTGCCATTTGGCAAGGTGATTTCGGCGGTGATGGCGCATTTTGTCACCCGTCAAATATTTGCGGGTTCAGGAAAGGTGGGCTGTGAGCTTCCTGGCACGTCGCCCGACGCAGTCGACTACCAAATTTCTCAAAGAGCCGACTTTTTTGAAGAGGAAGTCGGACTTGAGACCACCGTCCGACGCCCGATCGTGAACACCCGTGACGAACCTCACTGTGATGCGTCGAGGTATCGGCGTCTGCACGTGATCGCAGGTGATGCCAACATGTCCGAAGTGGCAACGTTCCTGAAACTGGCGAGCACGGCAATGCTGCTTTCTGCCGTAGAAGACAACCCAGACCTTGAGATGCCAGCCCTCGCCAATCCTGTTCGAGCGATCACACAAGTGAGTCATGACCCCTCACTCGCTGCAGCGATTCAAGCATTCGATGGCACGACAATTCGAGCGATAGATGTTCAGTGGCAATTATTCGACATTGCGAGGACGTGGTTTGAGCAGACCGGTGGCGAGGCAGTAGGGGAGGCGGATTGCACCCTTGCACTTGAGCAATGGGAGCGCATCCTTGCCGGTCTTGAAGATGACCCACTCACGGTTGCTGACAGTGTCGACTGGGTTGCTAAGCGCCGTCTGATCTCCGCGTACGCGGAACGACATCAACTCGAACCGGGTGCTGCTGCTCTTCGTGCAATTGATCTGCAATATCACGATATGAGACGCCACAAAGGTCTTGCTGGTCGGTGCGGTCTCATAACCCTCGCATCCGATGAGCAAGTCTCTCAGGCGATGACGTCGCCGCCAGATTCCACCCGGGCGTTCTTCCGAGGTCGTTGCATAGAACGGTTCCCTGATGAAGTCATTGCTGCGAATTGGGACTCAATGGTCTTCGACCTTGGGGCAGACCCACTACGTCGAGTGCCAATGGACGATCCGTTACGCGGCACCGCCGAACTCGTGGCTAACGTAATTGCCAACAGCGCCACGGCGAGAGAATTGGTAGCAGCTCTCGCTGAACCAAACTAAAACTGCTACGCACGAGAAAGACTTGGGATGCCAGATCGAATTCAGCGAAAGTTGCCGGAGCGGCAATCGGAAGAGACCATCGAGTCAGACGCGGTTGATAGTGATCGACCAGCGACCGACGACCTTGACGATCTGCTCGACGAAATTGATGAGATTCTCGAAGAAAATGCTGAGGACTTCGTGAGGTCGTATGTGCAAAAAGGTGGTGAGTGACCGTGGCTATGCCTGTATTTCAACCTGGTGACGACCCTGGCACTGACTTCCCAATGCTTCTTCAGCGAGCCGGCTATGGGCCGGTCGACCTTCCTTCGGGAACCACCATCGATACACCGCATGCGACAACATGTGTCGCTGTTCGTTTCGACAACGGTGTCGTCATGGCTGGCGACCGAAGAGCAACTTCTGGGCACCTCATTTCACATCGAACGATGGAAAAAGTGGTGCAGGCCGACCGTCACTCAGGTGTTGCCATTGCGGGCGCCGCAGGCCCAGCAGTTGACATGATCAGACTTTTCCAGGTGCAGCTCGAGTACTACGAGAAAGTTCAAGGAAGCGCCCTAAGCCTTGAAGGCAAGGCAAATCAGTTGGCCTCGATGGTACGAGCAAATGTGCCGGCAGCTATGCAAGGAATGGGCGTTGTGCCAATCTTCGCAGGGTTCGATGTTCGGCGGTCGATTGGGCGTCTCTGGGCATTCGACATGCTGGGTGGGCGGTACGAAGAACGAGAGCATGTCGCAACAGGCTCCGGGTCGCTTCATGCGTCAACAGTGATGAAAGTTGGGTACCGCTCTGATCTCACCCGAGATGATGCAGTTGAACTCGTGACGCGCAGCCTCTGGGAGGCTGCAGATGCAGACTCAGCAACCGGTGGGCCCGACATGGTGCGAGGTATTTATCCAGTGGTCGCAACGATTGACAGCGATGGCTGGGCGCTCGTGGGCGATGACGAACTTGGTGATCGTTACCGGACTCTTATCGAACAGATGGGAGGCTCGACATCATGAGCATGCCGTATTACGTCGCACCTGAGCAGGCGATGACCGACCGAGCAGACTTCGCCCGGAAGGGAATTGCAAAGGGCCGGGCGCTCGTCGCTCTGCGATACGAGCACGGAATCGTGTTGGTCGCAGAAAACACATCGCAGTCTTTGCGCAAAGTCAGCGAAATTTACGATCGAATCGCATTCGCAGGTGTTGGCAAGTACAACGAATTTGACCAACTGAGGGTCGCAGGCATTCGGTCGGCTGAACTTACCGGATATCAGTACTCGCGAGACGACGTCGACGCCCGAGGGCTCGCTAACGATTATGCGCAGCTCCTTGGTAACGCCTTCACCCACGGCATGAAGCCGATGGAAGTCGAAATTCTTGTCGCAGAGGTCGGTGTCGAAGGGTCACATGACGACCAGATTTTTCACATTATGTACGACGGGACGGTGATCGACCGTCCGGATACGTGTGCACTCGGTGGCGAATCTGACGCCATTAGCAACCGACTCTCGAGCGGCTTTGCTGAAGGGTTTAGTTTAGTTGATGCCGTTCGCCTCGGCGTTTCGTCATTATCGGGCGACGGCCGATCGATTTCCGCCGATTCATTGGAGATTGCGATTCTTGAACGCAACGGTGAGCGTCGCTGCTTCCGCCGACTCGAAGCCAGCGAAGTTGAGACCGCCCTGCAAGAATGACGGTTGATGCCATCGATAGACCTCAACAGTGATCTAGGGGAGGGTTTCGGTATCTGGCGGCTAGGTGACGACGCAGCGATGCTTCGGCTCGTGACGAGTGCCAACATTGCGTGCGGTTTCCACGCTGGTGATCCGTCAACACTTCGCGCGGTTTGCGGCGATGCCGTCAAGAATGATGTTCGGATCGGAGCGCAAGTCTCGTATCCAGACCTCGTCGGTTTTGGGCGACGCCATATCGATATGGACCCCGCCGAGCTCACCGATGCAGTCCTCTATCAACTCGGAGCCCTTGATGCCTTCGCTCAGGTCGCCGGGAGCGAAGTCTCCTATGTGAAACCTCATGGCGCTCTTTACCACGCAGCCTGTGCAGAGCGCCGCGTCGCCGATGCCGTGGTTGAGGCGGTGGCTAACTACGACCATTCGATGGCTGTACTGGGGCTCCCGGGCTCTGCGCTTCTTGACGCTGCGGACGCAGCGGGCCTAGAGGTAGCCGCCGAAGCCTTTGCTGACCGCGTCTACTCTGATGACGGCGGGCTCGTTGACCGCTCTCATCCTGGTGCTGTTCTTGAGGATCCTCGCGCGATAGCGGATCGGGCCGTGCAGATGGTGATGACGCAAACGGTCACCACTTTGAGTGGCAGGACGATCTCTGTGCCGATGAGGTCACTATGCGTTCATGGGGATACCCCAGGGGCGGTGGAGATTGCACGAGCAGTCCGAAATGCACTCGAAGCCGAAGGAATAGGAATTTACTCGTTTACGTGAACGCAATGAAAGGTCTCGACATCGCGCAGATGGGCACCCATGGCCTGCTACTGCGCACCGATACCTACGTTCCCGCAGTGCTTGGCGCCACCATTCGAGATCTGGCGCTTGATGGCGTTTCTGATGTTGTGCCCGCTGAGAAGACATTGCTGGTGAGATGCGACCATGCTGCCGCTCAACAAGCAGTACAACATTGGCTTGAGGAACTCATTGAGAGTTCTGACGAAAACCCCTTGCGAGTCGATCGCGAACCGATTGAGATTCCGGTGAGGTACGACGGCGAAGATTTGGCGTTCGTTGCCGAGGCCTGTTCGCTATCGGAAGAAGAAGTAATTCGACGCCATCTCAGAACCACCTACGTGGCTGCGTTCTGTGGTTTTGCACCGGGGTTTGCGTATCTCTCTGGACTTGATTCTTCACTGCAACTACCGCGACGCAACACTCCGCGGACGCGAGTTCCGGCCGGCACCGTGGCGATCGCGGCGACATATTCGGCTGTGTACCCACAAGAATCTCCGGGTGGCTGGCACCTACTTGGTTCAACGTCGACCGACCTCTGGGACCTCGCTCGTCAGCCTCCAGCGCTCATCGAGCCCGGTCGTCAAGTGAGGTTTGTCCGCCAGTGACTGTCGGATTTCGGGTTGTAGAAGTGGGCATCGCTTCATCGGTGCAAGACGCCGGTCGAGCTGGCTATTCGCACCTCGGCCTCGGTCGGTCCGGCATTGCCGATCAAGCCAGTGCGGCTTCACTCAATCGATCGGTCGGAAATGCTGAGACGACTCCGGTGCTCGAAACAGCCGGTGGTCTCGTTGTGGAATGCCTCAGCCGCTCTACGGTTGCAGCGAGTGGGTGGACAGCACCCCGCGTCGTTGCAGTAGGGGAGCGCATTCGAATCGATCCTGCACCGGGCCAACAATGGGGGTATCTCGCAGTGGCTGCAGGATTGAAGGGGGTCCCGGTGCTTGGGTCGTTAAGCGCCGACACGATGGCTGCGATCACTGCGATTTCGGTGAGCGGTGGAGTTCACCTAGAAATCGGTGAGACACGCATCCCTACTCTTCCTGATCTCATCGCACTACCACCTCATCGGCACGCCCTGACGGTGATACCCGGGCCCCACCTTGATCGTTTTGGGCCGACCGCCTTACAGCTGCTGACCTCAACACAATGGACGGTTGAGAACAACTCACGGGTTGGTGTTCGTCTTGCAGGTGGGAACATCGAGCTCGCCGATGGCTCAGCAAGCGCAGCGAGTGAGCCAATGGTGGTGGGAGCGTTACAGGTTCCACCAAACGGCTCACCAATCATCTTGGGCCGCGATCACCCCGTAACTGGCGGTTACCCGGTGCTTGCGGTTGTCGATGATGCATCGATGTCCCAGGCGCTGGGTGCCGCGATCGGCACGACCCTGTCGTTTCGACTTGGTTGACCGATCAGACACCCACTTTCAAGATTCGCTACCGTCATGTCATGGATCGCCGTATCTACGGTCTCGAAACCGAGTACGGAATTACGTGCACCTTTCGAGGTCACCGCCGACTCACTCCTGATGAAGTAGCCCGCTATCTCTTCCGGGATGTGATGGCGTGGGGGCGCTCGTCAAATGCCTTCTTGCCAAATGGCGGGCGGCTGTATCTCGATGTTGGTTCGCATCCCGAATATGCGACTCCAGAATGTGATTCTCTCATCGAGGCGGTAACTCACGATCGTGGTGGTGAACGCATCGTTGAACGCCTCGCAATAAGTGCCGAAGAGCGTCTCGAGGCTGAGTCGGTTCGAGGCGACGTGTTCGTCTTCAAAAACAACACTGATTCTGCCGGGAATTCTTACGGCTGCCATGAGAACTACCTCACTCGGCGAAGTGATGACCCTTCGGCATATGCCTCAAATCTCATACCATTTCTTATCTCTCGGCAGATCTACGCCGGTGCCGGAAAGGTTCTCAGCACGGCTCGAGGCCCGATCTTCTCGATATCTCAACGGGCTGATCACATTTGGGAAGGGGTGAGTTCGGCTACGACACGAAGCCGTCCGATCATCAATTCCCGAGATGAACCGCACGCTGATGCAGAAAGCTTTCGGCGTTTGCACGTGATCGTTGGTGACTCAAACATGAGCGAGTACACGACGTTTCTCAAAATCGGTGTGGTTGCGTGTCTCTTACGAATGTTGGAAGACCCTTCGGTTTCGTTCCGTGACTTTTCACTTGAAAACCCAATACGAGCCATTCGCGAGATCAGTCACGATATGACCTGTCGACGGCGTGTACAACTGGCAACCGGGCGCGAGATAAGCGCCCTCGATATCCAGCGTGAGTTCCTCGATGCTGCGTTGAGTTATGCCGACCGGCGTGGTTTTAACGATGAGGAAATGTTGGCGCTTCGAATGTGGGAGCACTGCATTACCACGATCGAAGACGATCCGTTGAAGCTCGATCGAGAGATCGACTGGGTGATCAAATATCGGCTGATCGAGGCATTTTGTGCACGTCATGACATCGAGCTTGATGACCCTCGTGCCCGACTGTTTGACCTGCAATACCACGACATTTCGCAGTCGCGCGGTCTCTTTCATCGTCTTGAGCAGCGAAATCATGTGGAACGCATGTGTGACGATGAGGCGATCGTCGCTGCGCAAGAGGTTGCCCCCCAGTCAACCCGTGCCCGATTGCGAGGCGAATTTATCCGCCGTGCCCGAGAGCGAGGTCGTGATGTCACCGTCGACTGGGTTCATCTCAAAGTGAACGATCAGGCACAGCGAACCGTTCTCTGCAAAGACCCGTTTGCTGCTGTCGACGAGCGCGTGGATCGACTCATCGAACAATTGTGACCGTCTTGCGGCCGTCACACCCGATACGGTTACCCCCGGTTATGAGCGACACTGATCGAGGAGAATCCTTTGCCGTAGAGGCAGATGAGGACGATGAGTCCGGCGGTTCGACGAGCCTTGCCGCTCTCGGCCGAGGTGCCAAGGCCTTCTTTGACTGGGCTCTTGTAGTGGTTATTGCCCTGGTCGTTGCCCTTGGAGTTCGAACATTTCTGCTCGCTCACTTCGTCGTTGAAGGTTCGTCGATGTACTCAACGCTCGAAACCGGTGACCGAGTCTTTGTGAACAAGGTCTCGTACCGCCTCCACGACCCAAATCGCGGCGATGTCGTCGTCCTCCACGAGATACGAGGCACAACCGAGCGCGATCTCATCAAGAGGGTGATTGCCGTCGGTGGCGAGGAGGTTGAAATGAGGAGTTGTGAGGTACGGATCGGTGGCCAGCTCCTCATTGAGCCGTACCTTGATCCAACGGTCGTAACACCTGGTAACTGTGGGGGCGATTTCGGCCCGATTGCCGTCCCTGAGGGCACAGTCTTTGTGATGGGCGATAATCGGGCAGGTTCTCAGGACAGCCGCACGTTGGGTCCGGTCTTACTAGATGACATCGTTGGACGCGCCTTTGTTGTGTTCTGGCCAAGATCAAACTGGCAATGGCTCTGAGCTACACCTGTGCGGCGGCATCAACCATGCGGTCTACGTGGTCGCTAAACACCCCGTCAAGTCCCATGCGAAGACCCGAGCGCAATTCGTGATCATGTTGGAGATTCCAACCAAAGGCATAACGAGAAAATCGGTGGGCAAGTGTCACGAGCCCACCGTTCCAATCATCGATTCGCATATTCAAGGCATCGATTCCTGTTGTAGAGAGAAGAGCACACCGGCGTTCGACTCCCTCGCGAATCGAACCAAGCCGAACTGAGTTAACGAATCGAGCCTCAGGAAATGCATTTCTGTGAGCCTGCAATCGCTCAGCGTTGGGGTGGCACAGCCACACCCGTGCTGGAAGGTCGGAACCATGGGTATGGACGTGCTGGAGGGTTGGGCCAAACGCGCTTTCATCCTTGACATCGAGTGAAAGGTGAAGGCCGGGCTGCTGTGAAAGCAACTCCAACACTTCAACCAAATGTGGAATATAACTCGGCAAGGAAGAGGCCGGAACATCGCTTATTGATCGTGAGCGAAGCTTTCCCGCCGGAACCTTCCCATCATGATCAAGAACTGGAATATTGTCTTTCGTCAGCCACACGTCACTTTCGAGGCCGCTTGCCCCTAAGCGAAGTGCCAGGCGGAATGCCTCCATCGTGTTTTCGCGGGCGTGGGCACGAGCACCGCGATGTGCGAACAACACCGTCGTATCGATGAGAGTTGGAAGTCTTTGCTGCTCCACTGCCGCCATGCTGTCATGCTCGTAGACTTATTGGGGTGTTCAACTTGCAGGGTGGCGAACTCATCATTATTGCGCTTCTTGCGCTAGTGGTGTTAGGTCCTGAAAAGTTGCCCGAGGCGGCACGATGGTTCGGGCGAATGTACGCACAGCTTCGGCGGATGGGCGACGATTTCACACAGGAATTTCAGTCGGCGGTAAGAGAGCCACTTGACGATCTTCGGTCGGCGGTCTCCGAACCCGTCGAAGACTTGAAATCCTCGATCGACGAAACCATTGCTGCGAGTTCACCAGAAGGGGCCGTGAGCGATGGTTTTGAAACCAGTGGATTGGCCCCAACTGAGTCCTCTGGGGTCGAAGAGGTGCCATCGAGATCGTCTCCTGAAGGCAAAGAGGCGCCTCCATCATGAGGTTTCCTCGGCGGTCAAAGCGAAAGGTTTCTTCCGACGGAACGATGGGCCTTATGGATCATCTTGCTGAGCTTCGGTCGCGTATTATTCGCTCAGCTTTGGCGGTCGCGGCCGGAGCGATCCTCGTGCTCTTTGCTTACAACTCGGTGTTGCGGTTCCTCACCGAGCCGTACCTTGAACTTTGTCGCCGTCGACAGCCTGGATTTTGCGGGCTGTCGTATGATGCTTCACTCGATGCGGTGAACCTATTCACCATGGACCCAGTCGAAGGCTTTACCACACGAATGAGGATTGCCACCTACGGCGGCCTCATCCTTGGACTCCCGGTGATTCTGTGGCATATCTGGAAGTTCATTGTTCCAGCGATGCACAAGAATGAACGTCGTTATGCGTTGAGCTTTATTTCGAGCGCGGTCATCCTCTTCGCGGCTGGAGGACTGCTTGCATTCTCCACTTTGGGTCGTGCGATCGAGTTCCTTATTGAATGGTCTGGTGAGGGTGTCGATCAGGTGTTTCGGGTGAGTTCATACATCCGGCTTGTGACGCTGATGGTCATTGCATTCGGCATTGGGTTCACCGTGCCCGTGCTTCTTGTCTTTTTGCAACTCATCGGGGTGCTCACTCCGAGAGCGTTGCTCGGTGTGTGGCGGTATGCGATCGTTGGCATTGTCTTTATCGCCGCCGCAATCACACCATCGGGCGACCCAGTGTCACTGGCAAGCCTTTCACTGCCAATGATTTTGCTGTATTTCGCCGCTATAGGCATCGGATCACTCTTCACCCGACGACGAAAAGCAGCGGGGGAGAGCGTTGACTGAGAACCCCTCTCACGACCAAAGGATCGACCACACATGGTTTTCAGACGGCCTTGCGTTCCCGCTCGATCGGTTCCAGCGAGAAGCCTGCGACGCGATCGTTCGGGGCGAGGACGTCGTGGTCGCTGCCCCCACAGGGAGCGGCAAGACTGTCGTTGCCGAGTATGCGCTTGCGATGGCGTTACGAAACCAGCGACGAGCGTTTTACACGACACCGTTGAAAGCGCTGTCAAACCAAAAATTCCACGATCTCGTTGCACTGTACGGCGAAGAGCAGGTTGGGCTTCTCACAGGTGACGTTGCAATACACCCCGAGGCACCAGTAGTGGTGATGACCACCGAGGTGCTCCGCAACATGATGTATGCAACTTCATCTGCCCTGGACGACGTTGGCTACGTCATCCTCGACGAAGT
>Ga0310343_10000375_pt1 | contig 21293 bp, 18 predicted proteins | sample HC15DNA2025_MG_FD_203519 | JGI IMG/M metagenome (GOLD analysis project Ga0310343, IMG submission 203519) | Marine microbial communities from station ALOHA, North Pacific Subtropical Gyre - HC15-DNA-20-25_MG | ecosystem: Environmental > Aquatic > Marine > Oceanic | place: Pacific Ocean: North...
ATAGTTTACTTTTTAATATACATCATACGAAAGATTATGAAAATACTCGAAGCAATACTGGAGAATATTAATAGAATATTCCATGGTTTAATTGCTAAAGAATCCCCAAAATATTTATTGGTGGAGTTATTTATGTCATCTGATATTGTATTTTTTAAACAGTTTACATTTTCAATATCATATACGCGTTTATAAATATTATTTTCAAAACTACAAAAATCAGAATATTCGATATATTTTGAAATATTTTGATTTAAGTCTTCTGTGCCTGTTTTTGGAAAACCTAGTAAAAATATAATTATTAAAACATAAAAAATTATGTAAAAAGTCGATTTTTTATTTTCTTTAACAAAGTTTGCAATGAAAAATATTGTGCTTAACAGAAATAAAAATGAATAGTAGTGAGGTTTAAACGTATCTCCTTTGCTTGGATCAAAGTTGTTTACAGGAAAACCTGTAATTGCATGAGCAACTAAGAGAAGCCCTCCTAATAAAAATGCTGTTGTATATTTTCTATATTTTGAATTTTTAAATATCATTTTAAATAATAAAAAATAGAAAATTAAAGAAACAATTAAACCAACGGACCTTTTTAAGTAGAGATCGGTATTTTTTTGTGTGTAAACAATTAAGCTATTTGAAACATTATCAAATCTTGGACTTTTAATTTCATTAGAAGTTTCAAGCTTAACAAGTTCTTTTGAGTCCATTGAATAACCACTCATATCATTATTCCAATACAGGTCGAAATAGTCACCAGTAGTTTCTAATAATGTTATACCAACAAAAGAATCTGCATGATTATGTTTGATTGGACTTGTAGCTAGATTGTAAATATTAACTTTGTAGATAATGTCTAAAGGAGCTTTGTTATTGTAGTTTTCTCTTTTTGTTGCGCCACTTTGCACATCCAAGATATTTTTTCCATTTGCTGAGGAATTTTCTAAGCTTACTGTCAAAAATAGGGCTGTTGTTAATATCAAAGTCAGTAGGATATGAATTTTTTTAATTTTTGAAAAAATATCTAAATTTGTTAAAAACAAATAGATGCAGACAAGTCCTAAAATATTTCCTTTTAATGTAATACATGATATAAATAGCGGTATTAATAAATATAAATATAAAGTCTCTTTTTTTTGTTTATAAATTTCTATGCAAAACAAAACCCAAGGTAACAAAGAAAATGCGAGTATTTCTGGTTTCAAAACTAGCCTAAGGACAATTGAAATTGGAAAAAAGTTTAAAAATAACAAAGTGACAAAAATAGTTGAGTTTTCAAATTTATAGAATTTTAGTAAACAAAAATATCCTAAAAGTCCATAAATGTATATCCAAAAATTTACTTCTTGAATTGACTTATGTATTAGTACTTCAGAATAATCGGAGTTATATTGAAAAAAAGAATTTAAATAATGAAGATAGTAGTACATGAGGCCATGTTCCCTACCTGTCGTTAAATTGGAGTTGGCAAAATGTTCAAAGTATATAATATATTCTGGATAATCAGGGCTTTTGGCTGAGTTATAAAATAAAAAATTAATTTCTTTTAGCCAAACAAGAGAAAGAACTAAGAGTATGAAAGTAGAAATATTTAAAAATTTTTGATTTTGGAACATATTTATATATTATATTTAATTATCTTCTATTTTTTTTAAATCAAAACAATTAAAAAAGTCTTAATAAAATAACTTTATGAAAGTATCAGTGATAATGTCATGTTACAATTCTCAAGAAACTGTGGGTCGAGCAATTGAAAGCATTCTCAATCAGACATTAGAAAACATAGAGTTATTAATTTGTGATGACAGCTCAATTGATAATACTTATGAAACTATTACAAAATATAAAGATTTAGACAAAAGAGTAAAGATTTATAAGAATAAAAAAAATTTAGGATTAACAAAGACTTTGAATTTTTTAATTGATAAAGCTGATGGAGCGCTAATAGCAAGACAAGATGATGATGACATTAGTCTAAGCGAAAGATTAAAAACTCAGTTAAGTGTCCTTAATGAAAAGAATTTAGATTTTATAACAACCAGAGCGAAAGTGCTTGGTAGCAATAAACTAATACCTGGGATATCTTTTAATTTACCAAATTCATTAGTAATGAACTTTAAAAATCCATTTATCCATGGAACTTTATTAATTGATAAAAAAGTTTTGAATTCAGTAGGAAATTATGATGAAAGATTTTATTATGCCCAAGACTATAAATTATTTTCTGACCTTCTTTCAAGAGGATATAAGTATTCAACTCTGAAAACTCCTTTTTACGAATTGAATTTAAAAAATAATATTTCAAGTAAATTTATCAAAGAACAAGATTATTATGCAAGGTGTGTTAGAAACAACAAAGACCCAAATTAATTTTTTTAGCCAATTAAAGTTAAAAATTTTTAAGATTTTAAGACCAATAGTGATAAAATTTAACAAATTTCATCCATTTTTTACCATTGAAAGTTTTATTATATATTATTTTTTTCTAGTGTTTCTTTTCGGAAGGTCATTTACAGGTATTCAAATTGCAGGTTTTAGAATAGGTGAATTAATGATAGGAACTGCAATGATGTTGTTTTTCTATTTTTTAATTTTTAGAAGTAGATCAATTAATTTAATTATTGGTAAAAAAGCAAATTATGTTTTAAGAATAATTTTGATACATTTTTTTATAGTAAATTTTGTAAATGGAGGTTTTAGTAATTTTCTAAATCCCGAAGTATTTAGATCTAGCTCCTATATATGGTCTATTGGTTTCTTTTTTGTTCTTTACTTCATTAAAAAGTTTAGAATTTTTGATTCAAACTTATTTTTAACTGGTATGTTTGTTGCTCTACCCCTTACCTATATTTTGACGTCAGTATATTATCCAAGCTTTTTATCTGATTTTTTTATACAGTATTCAGACAAATTTAGACTTTTAAAAGGTTCCGATTTATTTTTGGTTTATGCAATTTATTGTCTACTGTTTTTTGATCGAATAAAAAATAACAATTTTATCTATATTTTTACATTTGTTCTGTCTGGAACATTACTTCCTTTGATTGTTTTCTCAAGCAGAGGAGCATCAATTGGTGCAATGATTATTCTTATATATTCAGTTTTTAAGAATAGAAAAGCTTTTTTAAGAAGCAAAATACTTTTTATTGGATCACTAATTGCTTTTTTTGGGACATTAACCTTATCCTCGATTTATTTAGATTGGACAAAAATCGATTTTGAAGAAATAAATACTGAAATGGCATTAGATAGTTTAGAAATGACTTTGGTTTCAAAAAGGTATCCTGAAACAGTAAAGCCAACTATATATTTTGAAAATAATAGGATTAACTCAGGTGATGGAAATTTAAATTGGAGACTTCAAATTTGGCAAGATGTGTATCAAGATCTAAATGATAAAAATAAATTAATCTTTGGATATGGATACGCAGGCCTCATACCTGCAATGGATAGGATTGATAGAGCTGGATTAGATGGCACAAATATTCACGTACATAATTATTTTATCAACATGCTTGCTCGGGGTGGATTAATTCACGTTTTCTTATATCTATTATTCTATTTATTTTTGTTTGGAAGAATTATCAATTACAAAGATAGAAATAATACTATTGCTTTTATATTTGCCGCATTATTTGTTTCTTTTTTTGACTCTAGCATGGAAACTGTAAGATTTCCTTTTTTGTTCTACACCGTGCTCTCATATAAATTAAAGCAAGAATAGGTTAACGATTTTAAGAATGAGAATATAATTAAATTATTATGAACAAAGTTGCTTTTATAACAGGCGTATCAGGGCAAGATGGATACTATTTGTCAAAACTTTTACTTGAGAAAGGTTATGAAGTACATGGTACTTTGAGGAGATCTTCAACAATAAACACAAATAGAATAGATTCATTAATATCTGAATATAAAAACAAAGAAAAATTTTTTTTACATTATTCTGACCTTCTTGACCCATCGTCTTTGAATCAATTAATTCAAAAAACCCAACCAGATGAAGTTTATAATTTAGCCGCACAGTCGCATGTAGCTGTATCATTTAAAAACCCAGTTTTTTCTACACAGACTGGCACCCTTGGACCATTATCAATTTTAGAAGCAGTAAAAAATTCAACAAAGAATATTAAATTTTACCAAGCATCATCTTCAGAAATGTTTGGTGGTATTGACTCTCAAAAATTGAATGAAGAATCAAAATTTATTCCAAAAAGTCCATATGCTGCCTCAAAAGTATTCGCTCATCAAATCACTAAGATTTATCGCGAATCTTATGATTTATTTGCAGTGAATGGAATTCTTTTCAATCATGAATCACCGTTTAGAGGAGAAACTTTTGTAACAAGAAAAATTACAAGAGCTCTAGGAAGGATACATTATGGCTTGCAGTCAAAGCTAACTTTAGGAAATTTAGATGCATTTAGAGACTGGGGGTTTGCAGGAGATTATGTAAAAGGTATGTGGATGATGATGAATCATGATAAACCCGATGATTGGGTTCTTGCTACTGGAGAGGCGCACAGTGTTAGAGAGTTTTTAGAAATTGCTTTTAAAGAGATTGATTTAAATTATGAAGATTATGTTATTAGCTCAGAAAAATACTACAGGCCAAATGAAGTGAATTATTTATTAGGAGATTATTCAAAAGCAAACAAACACTTGGGGTGGAAACCTGAAACATCATTTAAAGAGTTAGTTAAACTAATGGTTCAGCATGATATTAAGTTAGCTGAAAGAGAAAAAACCCTTATCGAAAATAAATTATTATCACCAACATGGGAACACTCAACTTAAATTTTGTTTAAACCAATTGAAAGAAAGTTTTAAACCTTCATCAAGTGAAAATTCAGGTTTCCAACCATAATTTCGAATTAGGGAAGTGTCTAATAATTTTCTTGGATTACCGTTAGGCTTTGTTGTGTCAAATTTGATATTTCCAGTAAAGTTAACTACCTTTTTTATCTTTAAAGCCAATTCTTTGATACTTATTTCCTCACCAAAGCCTATATTAATTAAATCTTCATTTATATCGTTTTCTATTATAAATTTTATTGCTTGGGAAAGGTCATCAACATATAGAAATTCTCTCAAAGGGGTCCCATCACCCCAAACGTTGAAAACATTATTTGATTCTAACTTTGCACTATACATCCTTCTAATTAAACCAGGTATCACATGGCTTGAATTTTCATCAAAATTATCATTAGGACCATATAAATTTGTGGGCATTAAGTTAATCACCTTATGTCCATATTGTTTGTTTAATGATCTACCCATTTCAATTGCCGACAATTTTGCCATTGCGTAAGGAGAATTAGTTTCCTCAAGCTTACCTTCCATAAAACTGGATTCTTTTATAGGATTTGGAGCATTAAGTGGATATATACAACTACTACCGAGATTAATAATTGTAATATTGGGATTATTTATGCATGCTTCAAAAATATTAATGTTTATTTTTAGGTTTTCCAAAATAAATTCTGTTCGAAGATTGTTGTTAGCAAGAATGCCCCCAACTTTTGCAGCACAATTAATTATGATATCTGGATTGAAATCACTTATAGTTTTTTGGGTATCTTTAAAATTGAACAAATCAGTATCTTTTCTTGTAGAGGAAAATACTTCATAATTTTCATCTTCAGAAAAAACTCTACTAGAGGATGAGCCAACTAAACCATTGCCTCCAAAGATTAATACTTTTTTTCTGTTCATTATTCTTATAATAAATGTTTGTTATTTATTTGTTTTTTCTAATTAAAATAACAATAGTTTGAATATAGTTTATTTTTTAACTTACGGATATTCCCTTGAAACATGGAATGAATCTTCTGCATTGGAAAGAGAAGTAAAATATTTTAATTTGTTAAGCAAAAATTTTGGATATAAATTTTTTATAATAACATACGGTGATGAAAGTGATTTACAATATTCTGATTTGTTTTCACGTTCAGAAATTATTCCTTTATATAAGTATAAAAAACACTTTGACAGTAAATTATTAAATTTTTTTAATTCATTAACATTTCCAAGGAAAATTAAAAATATCATAAATGAGGATATACATATTACAAAGCAGAATCAACTATTAGGTTCATGGGTAAGTTATATTTTTAAAAAAATTACTCGAAGTAAATTTTTCATCAGAACAGGTTATGATATGTATTTTTTTAGTAAAGCTGAAAACAAAAGTTATATTAAACAAAAGCTATATATGTTACTTACTTTTTTTGGTTTGAATTCTGCAGACCTATATTCGGTCACCAGCAGGGCGGATTATGATTTTCTTTTGAAAACTTTTAACTTCAATAGAAAAAAATTAAAAATTTTAAGAAATTGGGTTGAAAATAGTCAAAGTGTGTATGAAGTAATTCGTAATGAAAAAATAATTTCTATCGGTCGGCTTGAATACCAAAAAAATTATCAATTTTTAGTAAAAGAACTTTCTGGTCAAGATATTCCTCTGATAATTTATGGAAGTGGAAGTAAAAGAGATGAGCTTTTAAAGCTATCTAAAAATTTAAATGTTAATTTAGATATTAATGATAGTATTTCAAACAATGAGTTAATTAATATCCTTCAAAATGTTAAATATTTTATTTTACCTTCTTATTATGAAGGAAATCCAAAAGCTTTGTTAGAAGCAATGTCTGCTGGATGTATTGTTTTTGCAAGCAATATTAAAAACCATAATGAAATAATCAAACACAGAGTTAACGGCTTTTTGTTCGATTTACATAGTGGTTCTCTTAAAGATCTATTAACTCAAGTATTAAATAATTCAAAGTTTGAGAAGGAAGAGTTAGAGTTTATTTCAAAGAATGCAGTTAATACAATAAATGATAAGTATTCAATATCGAAAATTTTCAATGAAGAAAAAAATTTGCTTAATGACTTGGTGAATAATGGAAAGCATTAATATCCTCCTTTGTTATGATTCTAATTACAACATTCAAGGACAAGTTACAATTTACTCTCTTCTAGAGAATACAAACAACAAAATTAATTTTCATATCATTCATGAAGATCCCGATAATTACAAAAACATATCACAAAGAATAATCAATCATAAAAATCTAGATTCTTTAAATTTTTATAAATTCCTGAAAAGAAAAGATGTTAAATTCCCAAATTTTGATGAATCTCATATGACTGAAGCGACTTACTATAGGTTGTTTTTAGGAGATTATCTTCCAGAGAGTATTAAAAATATAATGTATATAGATCCGGATATTATCTGTATAAATAATTTTGATAAAATTTTTCAAACTACTTTTAAAAATTTAAATAAGTCAGAATTCACTATTTCAGCAAAGACTGAACATTTTGAAGACGATAATAGTGAAACTGTTAAAAGACTAGAGCTGACTAATAATAAGTACTTCAATGCTGGCGTTACATTTATTAACTATCAAAGATGGGTAGAAAAAAAATATACAGAAAACCTTACAAACCACATGAACTATTTAGGAGACAGAGTACATTGGTTTGATCAAGATATAATGAATTCGTACTTGAATGGAAAGTACATTGAGTTGCCTACCAAATTAAATTTTACAGATATTAATCTACCTGTTTCAGATGTTAAAGAAGAAGCAATTTTTTATCACTTTTGGGGCAAGATGAAACCCTGGACTGTAAAAGGTTTCCTATTCTATGGTGAAAGTTTTTACCAAGCTACGTACAGAGAGCTATTTGACAATAATTATCACATAATCCATAGATATAAAAGAGATTCAATAAAACATTTTCTATCATTTTTAATTTCGCTAAAATTATTCAAACTTAAATTTCCATTTAAATTTGTAAGAAACTTCATCTATTCTTTATGAATATATGTTTGAAATGAAATATATTAAATGATTAAAGAAGATAGTATTGCAGTATGTGTTGTTGGGGATTTTAAATTTCTTCGAAGATATCTCAATAAATTTATATTACAAATAAGGAATAACGGGCGCTATCAAGGTGACATAGTTGTTTTAACTTCTAAATACACGCCATCAATTTTTTTAAATATAAAAAACAAAACAAATTTAAAGTTTTTGAGATTTAAAAAAATAGAATTTGACAATACTACTGATGAAATCTTAAAAAAAATTGATACTAACGGTCAACCAAATAGGCATGTATATAAGAGATTTCAATGGCATAAAGTACATTTATTTGATTCCAAGCTTAAAGAATGGAAATATATTTTTTACATAGACATAAATATGTCTATACATAAAGATATAAATCCAATTTTAAGATTAAAACCTGAAGGACTTCTTTATGCTAATAGAGATGCTGACGATAATCATGATTGGAAATTAAAAAACCAATTTGATACAAATCACAAAAAGTTTAATGATTTGGTAGAAAAGTATGATTTAAATATTAGTAATTATTTTCAAACTGGAATTTTATATTTTGATACCGATATTATTGACTTTCAAACAAAAAATGACTTACTTGATTTAATAAAACTTTATCCAATTTCTAGAACAAATGAGCAAGCAATTATGAATCTGTATTTTATTTTTAATAAAAATCTTTATACAGAGCTTCCTAAAAAAATTGGTGATGTGGATACATACAGTTATTGGAAAAACAATGACAATACTCGAATTACGAAACAACTAGTACCACAGCATAAGTGATATTTTGAAAAGATTAAAAATTACCAACAATTTTGTTCTAAGAAATTTTTTTCTATTATGTATGACTCCAATTCTTTTAAACTTTTTTTTAAAAATTTTGAATAATGATGTAGTTCTAATAAATTATTATTTAAGGAATAAAGAACTATTATTAATTTATTTTTTAAACTTATTCTTTTATTTTTACCTTTCTAAATTAATAAGCAATACTTTAAAACTTAACTCACTGTCCTTATCAATAACATACTTCCTATTATCATTTTTTATTTTTGATTTGTTTACTTCTTTTATTAGTCAAGAGATAGCTTTTAAAACTAGTATCACAATAGTTTTGTTTATTTGGTTAGTTTTTTTAACCATAAAATCTAATAATAAAAATAAAATTTTAAAATTAATATCAATTTATATTGCAAGCTTGTTTATAAATAATCGATACTTTAATAATCTTAAGAATCTTGATAATTATATTGAATTAAATACAGACGTTTCTGTACAGTGGCTAAAGTTGGCAGAATTAATTTCTTCAAAAAATTATCATTTTGCTTTTACAAACAATATAATTGATGGCCAAAGTCTGGTTTTAAGTCATGTTCAGTCCACAGTATTTAATATAAATTTTTACCTAAGAGATTTTCAATTCATAAGACTAAATTCGAATATATTTTTATTTTTCAGTTTGTTGTTAATTTTTGATTTAAATATTTCTAAAAAAAATAAAATTATTGCATCTTTTTCTTTATTATCCTTATTGCTAAACAGTGACTGGTTAACATATTTATTTCTTGACTCATTGATGCTTGAAGGAACAGTGAGTTTTTTATTTGCTGCGCTTGTTATTAATTTAAATAAATATTTAACAAGGAAGTTAAATATTAAATCCTTAGCTTACTTTTCATTTTTTAGCTGTTTATTTTTTACAAAACAATTTATTTCACTTATCTCTCTATTTCTAATTGTGTATGTGTTCTTAAGGTATAGAAATGTAAACGCGTTAATAGGCTTAATTTTCTATTTTGCAGACTTTATATATAAAACAATATACACACCAAATGTGGAAGGTTTTGAGCTTCTTAATGGAACAAATTCAATTGAGTTATTAAGAGATGTTATATTATTTAATAATTTAGAGCTTTCAAATATAGTTAAAATTATTACTCAACTATTAATCGATAGACCCGTTTCTTATGTAATATTTTTATTTTTTGTTTTAAATCTTTTCAGAATTTATAAATACCAGCTGGATCAACCAAATTTAAATCTCTATTTTTTTATAATTGTTATAAATTTTATTTTAATTTTCTTGTTGTATGCAGTTTGGTGGAAAGATTTTGGAATACAGTCATCGTTTCGATATATTATGAATGTCTTTTATTTACTTTTCATGGGATTAATCAAAAACTTTAATTATTTAGAAAAAAAAATTTAATTTTGAATATTTAAGAATTTTATAAAATATAGAAATTGCGTCGGTTATCTTAATTTTTTTACCCTCTTTATATGTTCTTCCAAAGTATCCAATTGGTACTTCTAAAACTTTATGACCCATTTTTAAGTTTTTTGATAATATTTCAACTTCGATTGCAAAACCTATTTCATTTAGATTCATTTGTTTTAACTTAGCTAATGAATTTATTTGATAGCAAGTTGAAATATCAGAAACTTTGTAAAGATTCAAAATAGAAAAATACAAAGAAAAAACTCTGTTAAAAAACTTCGTATAGAAATACTTATTTTTTCTATTTTTTACACCAACAATTCTGGACCCAAGAATTAAATCATCTGGATGATCAATAGCTAAATTGATCATTTCAATTAGGTCTTCTGGATTATATTCTAAGTCTGCATCATGAACTACCGCATGAGTGCTTGTGGCTCGTGTAAGACCTTTTTGTACACAATAACCCTTACCTTGCTTTTCACAAGCACTGATAAAAATTACATTTTCTAATCTACCAAATTTCAAATCTACGATTTCTTTACTTTTATCTGTAGAGCAGTTATCAACCAAGATAATCTCTTTAAATACATTTATCTCTATAAGACTCGTTACTGATTTTTCAATAGTACTTTCTTCATTAAAAAAAGGGACAATTACTGAAATAGAAAAATTTTTTTCCATAAGATAATGTAACATTAATTTTAGAAATATAAATAAAATTATTTACAAAAGAAAAGATTTAAACTGAATTAATAATGAAAAAGATTCTTGTCGTTAACACTATTTATAAAGAGAAAGGAGGAGAAGATACCAATATTGTTGATGAAGTTAATTTTTTAAAAAATTTTTATGAAGTTAAATATTTAGAATTTAAAAATGATGGAAAGTTATCAATCAATGATTTAATTAGTTTTGTTACAAATTCAAATCTAAAATCAAATCAGTTAGTAAGAAAAGCAATAAATGAATTTAAACCTGACATTGCTTATGTTCACAATACCTGGTTTAGAGCAAATCTTGGAATTTATTCAATATTAATAAAAAATCGTATAAAGGTCTTTCACAAAATTCATAACTTTCGTTATTTTTGTTGTAATTTTTATCTAATAAAAAACCATATAAAAGATAGTGAGTATTGCTATATGTGTAATTTACAAAAAGAAAATAAAATTTTAAACAAATATTATCCAAATTCATATCTAAAGTCTTTTTTTGGAATTATCTTCGGAAAAAAAATTTATAAACTTATTCAAAGTGGTGAGTTAAATTTATTGGTTATGACAAATTTTCATAAAAAATTTTTAATTGAACTCGGCGTTAATTCGGAAATAATCAATTTGTTTAGTAATCCTATAAATTATGAAATTACCAATGAATATAATCAAAATTCAAACTATTTAGTTTATGCTGGAAGAATTAGTCAAGATAAAGGAGTAGAGGAGTTAATTAAAGCCTGGATTCATGCTGATATGTCTGATTTATCTTTAAAAATAATTGGTGATGGTCCAATATTAAATGAATTGAAACAAAAGTATTCGCTACATAATATTAAATTTTATGGTTTATTGAGCCATAAAGAAACTCTTGACGTAATTAAAAATTCCCGAGGTGTAGTTACTGCGACAAAAATGTACGAAGGTCAACCAAGGCTGCTTTGTGAAGCTTCGATTAACGGTATACCATCGTTATTTCCAGATTTTGGTGGAATGGATGAGTTTTTCCCTCAAAACTACAATTTTAAGTTTGAACAATTTAATTATGAAAACTTATGTGAAAAGCTTAAGTTATTCAAGAGCCCAAAGGATTTAAAGCAAGAAAGTATATCAGTACAATCGTTTATACAAGAATTACTCAGCAAAGACAATTTGAAGAAATCTTTAGATAAAATTTTTACATTAAAATAAGCATTTTTATTTAAATTGAAATTAAATATATAATAGCCTTTGTGAATCTAAAAAATCCGATACCTTTATTTAAAGTTTTTATGAGTGAGAGAGCTTCTCATACTGTTTCAGATGTTTTGTCTAGTGGGTATATTACGCAAGGACCAGAAGTCGAAAAATTTGAAGATGTATTAAAAAATTTTTTTGGTAATGATAGAGTTGTAACAACTAACTCAGCAACTTCTGCTTTACATTTAATTTTTCACATGTTGAAGGAATATGGTCTAGGAGAAAATAAGATTAAGATTGATGCACCTGAAGACCATGTGTTAACAACTCCTCTTACATGTACGGCGACCAATTGGCCAATCATTTCAAACAATATAAATCTAAAGTGGGTTGATGTAAACCCAGAAAATTGTAACATGGATCTTTCTGACCTTGAAAGCAAACTAAATCAAAATACAAAGGCTGTGGTTGTTGTCCACTGGGGAGGATATCCAGTTGATCTTGAAAGATTAAAAGAAATTCAAACTGAATTTGAAAATAAATATGGTTTCAAGTTTGTGATTATTGAAGACTGTGCGCATGCTTTTGGTGCAAAGACTGAAGCTGAACAGATAGGAAATACTGGTAATATCAGTACGTTTAGTTTTCAGGCAATCAAGCATCTAACTTCAGTTGATGGTGGTTGTGTAAACTTCAATTGTGATGAAGATGTCGAAAGAGCAAAGCTACTAAGGTGGTACGGTATTGATAGAAATGAAAACAGAAAAGACTTCAGGTGTGAATCTGATATTTTGAATGTGGGTTTTAAGTTTCACATGAATGACGTTAATGCCTACATAGGTCGAATGAACTTTGAACCCGTATCAAATGAACTTCTACAAAAACATATTGACAATGGTCATTATTACAACCAAAACTTAAAAGACATAAAAGATTTGGAGTTAATGAATTATTCTGACAATTTAAATATTCCTTTTTGGATATATACAATTAAGGTCAAAAAAAGAGATAAATTTATGAAGCACATGGAAAATAAAAATATTATTGTAAGCAGAGTACATGAGAGAAATGATAAACATACTGCAACCAAAGCTTACCAAACAAATTTGCCGTTATTAGAATCTTTTATAGACGAAATGGTATGCATCCCCGTTGGTTGGTGGGTAGGAGAAAATGAAAGAAATTATATTTTAGATTCTATAAAAGAAGGTTGGTGATTAAAACTCTAACCATTCTGGGTTTTCTAGATACCAAGTTACAAGTTTTTCAAGGCTATCTTCAACAGTATAACTAGGCTTCCAGCCTGCACTTGTTATGAATTCACCATCAATTGCATATCTCAAATCATGTCCAGGTCTAGACGAGTGAAAATCTACTAGTTCGTAATCTAAATTAAAACCTGAGTACTTTGAAATTAATTGTGCAACCTCTAAATTATCGAGCTCTTTTGTTCCAGGTATATTCACTTTAAGGCACTTTGGTCCTATTTCACCAGTAAATTGTATGGATTTTAGTTTTTCATAATTTTCAGTAATAAACAAAACTGAACTTGCAACATCTTCAGAGTATAAATAGTGTCTACTTCCTGGTTTAGAACGATCTTTGTTGGCATGAATTGTAATTTTTTTATTATTTTTTATTTTCCATAGAGTATTTGGTATATATTTTTCAGGATGCTGTCTTTCACCATAGACATTCATACAGTGCGTAATAGCAATAGGTAATCCATAGGTATTTTCAAAAGCAATTGCAAGTTCTTCGCCGCCAGCTTTTGCTGCACTATATGGATTAGTGCTATTATATCGATCCCACTCTTTAAAAGATTGACCAGGCTTGGCTGGGCCAAAAACTTCATCTGTGCTGAAATAAACCATAAGCTCTAAATTGTCCATATATCTTGCATAATTAAGAATATTTGCTGTTGCTAATACGTTATCTTTTACAAAAGTTAAGGGATCTGTAATAGACCTGTCTACATGAGATGATGCTGCAAGATGGTAAATGATGTCAACATCTCTTATTTGAGCTTCAATTAAATTACTAATTTCTGATTTTAAATCGTGATAGATAATTTTTAATCTCGATTTTGTTTTTTCATCATATTCTTTAAACATATGGTCAAATCTATTTAAATTACCTGAGTAATCGAGCCTGTCAAGACTTATTATTTGCCAATCAGTATTATCAATAAGGTACTTTATTAGTATATGACCAATAAAACCTGCCCCACCTGTTACAAGAACTTTCTTAGACATATATTGAATACTAACAATTTTTAAAGATAAAAAGTTAATTTATCTATTAATACTTTTCATAAATTTCGGTTAAATAATTTTTCCACAAGCAAATAGAAGTGTATTCGAAACGAGTATTTCTTTGTTGATAAAATTTATACATTAGCAACTCAATATGTAAGCTTTCATTTAAAATTTCTGTTACAGAGTGTGAGTCAGTAAAATCATTTAGATCTTTTGAATTCGAGCCAAAATAGCCAGTTTTCACTCTTTTGTCACTTTCAAATGAAAACATATTTTCTTTTCCAGATAGAAACTCGTCAATAAAATCGGTCGATTGCAAGAGTAGTCTAGGTTCATAGTAAAAAATTAAGTCGTAATTAGTGAAGATTTCCTTATTTAGTTTAAGACTGTGTAGCATTCCTGCGCCTTTATTCATTCTTCCGTATGTATTGTTTTTACTTAATAAAAAAGTTGTATCGTCAGGAAGCAAATCTATAATCTTTGCAGGAAGTTTTACAACCGAAGATACGGTATTGTCAATTAAGACTACTTTTTCAAATTTACTGTAAATATTATTTTCTTTTAATTTTAAAAAACCATCAATATATGATTTGATTCTATTCTTCCCATACTCAAGTTTTATTGTGTCTTTATTCAGCAGAGGTTTGTTTACAACTATTGAAGAGTTTAGTAAAAGTAATTTTTTCATACTAATTCCAACTCTTCGTAAAAATTTTTGTAAAAGATTGTAAGCGAAGGAAATAATTCTATAACATCAAACTTATATTCACTATCAAGATTCTTTAAAAACTTGTTTATTGAGGGCTTATTAAATTTTGTCATCCATTCAACATTGTCTCTTTCTTTTGACCCACCTTCAAGAATCAATAATTTGTTTGCCTTTTGAAAATAGTGATTTAAAGAATATTTGAACGTATTCGCATCATTTGAGATATCAATATGAATTATGTCAAAATTATCACAAATTTTATGATATTCATAAAAATTACCATATTTGATATCTACATTTTTGTACTGACTAAATAAGTTTTTTACAAACTTGAAATTAGAGTTTTTATATTTATAGTCATCGAAAAGGTCTATAGCTACAATGTCTGAGTCTTTGCTGGAATAATTAGCAAAGGCTTTTAATGAGTACCCATCTAAGATTCCAATTTCCAATATGCTTTCTGGATTAACTTTTTCACATATTTTTTTGAATATATCATCAAAATTATTTTTCTTGTAAGAGGATTCGATGTTCTTTGACATACTCTATTTATTTTCCACTTTAATATTATTTAAATAAATCCATTTATAAAGAGAGAACAATTTCCAAATATTTCTTTCTTCAAGGGTATTATTTAAATTTTTTCCCTCAATATTATTTAAATAATCAGAGATCAATTTATGGTCATTCTTAATTTCATTTAAATAATTTAAACCAAAAGAAGAAACCCATGAAGAAAAATCATGTGTAAATCCCTGTTTTTTTTGATTATTAATTTTTGTAAAGCCTTGAGCTATTTTTCTTAGTTCTTTTTTTGATTTTAAATATCCAACATTCTTTTTTTGATTTTGAGATAATGAATAATTTAGAATTCTATCATCAAGAAATACAGGCCTTACTTCTAACCCATTTAACATTGAGGCAGTATCGCTTTTTTTTAAAATATTTGTGTAAAGATATGTATATAAATCAATTAACTGTACTCTGTCATACTTATTATTTGCTGAAGTCAATTTGATGTTATTTATATAATCTTCAAATAATTTATTTGTAATATTCCCAAATTTAAAAGTATTTTGCCAATGAAGAATTTTAATTTCATCCTTATAATCTATTCCACTGGTAAATAAATCAATCTTGTCCTTCGTTGAAATATTTTGATTTTTAGAAATGAGGTCGGAAATAAAACCGATAATTTGTAATGTACCAGACGTATACTTATTTAAATATCCAGAAAACCTTAAAGCTCTGTACCAGTCGTAACCACTAAATAATTCGTCTGCACCATCTCCACTTAATACAGCCTTGGTATGTTTTGATACACGTTGTGATAGATAAAATGTTGGAATTATGCTGGGATCTCCAACGGGCTCTGGTAATTTTTCCAAAAGTTCCGAAACTACACTTTCATTATCTTTAGTATCATAAACAAAAACTTCGTGTTCTATACCTAACTCACTTGATATCATTTTTGATTTGTAAGTTTCGTCATATTTTTTATTTGAATATGATAATGAAAAAGCTTTTACTTGTTTATTTAATATATTTTTTGTAATGTAAGCGATTATTGATGAATCAATTCCTCCACTTAACAATAAATCAACACTTACATCAGCTTTCAGCTGATCATCTATAACTTCAGCCAATAGTGATTCAATATTATTTTCATTTTTGATGTTTGATTTTTCTGGGTAAAAGTAATTTATTATTTGCAAACTATTGTTCTGCCACTTTAATGCACTTCCTGGTTGAACAGTTTTTATATCATTTATAAAATTTGTATATCTATTAAAACCTCCAAATACCAAATAGCTTTGAATTGTTTTCATATCCACACTTCTATTTGAAAAATTTAATAAGGGTTTTATTTCTGAAGAAAAGAAAAATGGATATTCTTTTGTTTGTAAATAATAAAGTGGTTTTATTCCAAGCTTGTCCCTTCCCAGGAGCATGTAATTTTTCATTGAATTATAGAAGCTAAAAGCGAACATACCATTAAGGTCATTTAAATTATTTTCATCATTTTCTTTTAGGTATTCAAACAAATGGAGAGTGTCACTTGTAGAGTTGATGTTTTTTGAAATTTTATTTTTTAGTCTGCGAATATCGTAAAGTTCTCCATTATAAACAATCATATTATTGTTTGAATCTACCATTGGCATTCTACCAGTGCTTTCACCAACCACAGATAGTCTTGCGCTTCCAAAATGTATGAATTGATCACTTATTTTAATAATCTTATATTCTTGTTCATCAGGTCCACGATGAGAAATGGAATTAACTAAGTTTTTAATCAACTCTTCTTCTTTTTTATAAGAAACAAAACCTATTAAGCCACACATTATAAGACAACTATAATATGCTTACAAAAACATATTTATTAATGAATTATCAAAATAGATATTTTTTTTGAAAATTTAAAATTAAGATAATTTATAGATGATCAAAACTAAACAAATAACAGTTGTAATTTTTATTTTGTTTTTTCTTGGTTCATTAGTTCCCTCAATTTTATTTTTATCTAACAAAGCAATAAATTCTAATGTACCAGAAATAAATTCAGATTCCTTATCACTAGATGTATTCAACACTTCTTGTTACCAAAAAGAAGAAGTGTTGAATAAATTAAGTCAAAAATATGGAAATCTAAACTTTTATAATGAAAATAGGGATATTTATTTATCTCAAAATTTTCGTAATTTATTTTGTTTAGGGAATGTAGTAGATTTTTCAATTGAAGGCGATAATGTCCTTATATATACCGCAACAAATCCAAAGATCAGCATAGCTTCTTCAATTACTTGGATTGGTTTTTTTATTTTTCTTAGTTTTATTAAATTTAAAAATAAAATATTTTCAATACCTGCTTTTATAATTATTTTCTACTTTTCACAAAATATTATTAATAATAGACAGTTTAATTTGTTTGACTTTTTCTTATTATTTATAACAACTTTTCTTTTGCTTATGATATGTTTTTCAATTACAGACAAAGAGAATTATTTTAAAATTACAAAATACTTTAGAAGGCTATCTAATAAATTATCTTTTGATGATTATTTAGTAAATGTTTCACAAGAAAAAATATTAAGTACTTTGAAATTATTCAATTTTATTCTACTTTTATTTGTTTTGGTTTCTACATATTATAAAAAATTTGTATATTTTTCACCTAAATATATTTTCAATGATATTTTAATTCAAATCTACACTTCAGCAAAAATGCATTATTTTAATCAAACCTCTTTTGAAGCAGCGCTCAATCAACACACACCAATAATTCCATACATTTATAAATTTATTTATTATATCTTTGATTTTTCAAAATTTGAATCTGGGTTTGGTTTGATAGTGATTTTAATTTCAATTTTTTCTGCGTTTTTCATGTATTTAATATGTGATCACTTATTAAAAAATAAAATAATTTCATTCCAAATTACAATATTTTTTCTAATTTTTATGCTTGATGGAAATGGACTAAACAGGGACTTAGGGATATTAATTTATCTTGGAATCGTTTTTAATATCTTAAAGTTTTTAGAAAGCAAAAATTTAAAAAATTTAATGTTTGTCAACATCTTGAGTGTTTTACAGATTTATAATTTGGAATCATTTATTTTAACTATTATTTTCTTAAATATAATTATTTTGTTTTTTGTAAATAATGAGATAAATTATCTTAAAGTATCTATTCCAGTTATTTTTTTTACTATTTTTATTTTGTATTCATCTTTTTTTATTAATTCAGAGATTTCATATTTACTTGAAACAAATTATTTATTTCATTTGCAAAACATAAACCCTGATTTTCCCAACTCTTCTATCTTTAATGCATTAGGGTATTCGCCAGTAAATAAAATAAATTTTAATCACGCAGCTTTATTAGGGTTAGTTTTGTTATTTCTAAAAAGTATTAGATCTAAAAATTTCAAAGTTAACAAATTTGAATTCATTTTATTCGGTTGGTTGTTTGTGGAAATATTATCACTATTTATTACGGGCCCACGTTTTTGGAACTACGGCATAAACTTAGTTTTACCTACCTTATTAATATATTTATTTTTCTTTAAAGAGTTCATTAAAAGTGATAATTCTCAACATTTAAAAACATATCTAATATCTTTACTATTTCTAACGCTTTTTTTTAATACAAATATATCAAATTTATCAAACTATAAGAATATAACTGACGTGCCCCATGCAGCATATGAAGAAAGTGATAAGTTCTTAAGCATCATCGAGGAAAATAATAACGAAATAAATTTGGTTTTAACCTGGATACATCCTGGTGATTGGGAATGGGTTTACAATTCAAAAACAATTCTTCCTTCAACAAAATATTGGTGGTGGTTTTTTATGAAGTATCACCAAACAGAGATGTATACATGGGATAAAAATTGGGATGTTGAAACAGTAGAAGTAGATTTTCTTGAAGATTTAGAAAAAGAAAAGCCGGGGTATGCAATTGTAAATACTGGGATTGTTGAACCACCAGAATTTTTTAAGGAAGCTATAAAAAATTCTTATAAACTTGTTTATCAAAATTCAAAATTTAATTTGTATAAAAGAGACTAAATTACTGTTCAGTTACTTTAAGCTATTAAAAAAATTTACATTTATGTAGCCAAACTCAATTAAGCTTATATAGAAGTTAAATGTTTTCCAGTTATGATATTGCACGATTCTCTGATGTAGTTTATTCGGAGGCTATTTCGTTAGAACAATTTGAAAAACTTAATATTAAAAATCCAATAATTTTATTAAACGATGGAAATATAATTTTTTACAAGCAGCGTAAATTTAACGTTAGGCCCTATGACGTAATATTTACACATACAGGTAACTTAGACAACTTGTTCTTTTTATTAAAGAATTTAGATAAGAGTTTTAATTTAATATTGATAACACATCAGTCTGACACAATGATTACAAAAAAATTATTTGATAAAAAACCAGAATGCGTAAAAAAATGGTTTGCCCTTAATGCTGATTATAAAAACAATAGTTTAATTCCTTTACCACTTGGAATAGCAAATGATTACTCATATGAAAAAAATATTGTTTCTAAAGATTTATTACATGACATTAATGAAAAAAATTCTTATGATAAAAAAGTTTTAGTTTATGTAAACTTCAATGAAAATACTAACAAAAAAGAGCGATCTTGGATAAAGCCATACTTTAACAAAATTGATTGGGTTGAAGTAGAAAAGGATAATTTAAGCATTAAGCAATATGCTGACAAAATCAAGAATGCATCTTTTGTAATTTGTCCATGGGGTAATGGGGTAGACTCGCATAGGATATGGGAAACACTTTTTCTTGGAAGCATTCCAATAGTTAAAAAACATAATACTTTTAATAATTTAAACGGCTTACCGGTATTTTTTGTTGACGATTTTAAAGAATTGACAAAAGAAATGCTAGAAGAATTTTTAGACTCTTTACGAACAAATGAAAGTTTAAATAAAGAAAAATTAAATATCAATTATTGGGAAAATATTATAAACAAGGAAAAAAATAAGGAAAGTTTAGATGTGAATTTAGAAAAATTAATTATCGAGAATAAATTAACAACAAAATATTTTAAAATTAAAAGCTTCACAAAGTCTTGGTTAAAAAGCAAGTGGAAGATAGTAGATTTTTATCGTCAAAAAATTATATCTATATTTCATTGATAGAATTGTAATCAACAATATGGAACAAACAATTTTAAAGGACATAGGAGATTCATTTATAATCCATCATCATCTGGGTCTTGGAGATTCAATTATCTGCAATGGTTTAGTTAATTATTTATCAAAAAAAAATAATAAAGTTTATCTACCTGTAAAAAGTAACCTGTTTGATAAGGTTAATTATTTATACTCTGAAAATAATGATGTAGAAATTTTTGAAATAAATAATGAAAGCAGGGAAAAAGATATACTTCATTTTGCTGAGAAAAATTCACTAAAAGTATTAAGGATAGGGTTTGATAATATTGGAGCCACAGCTTTCAACCTTGCTTTTTACAAACAAATAGGACTCCCTTACAGATATACTTACAAATATTTTAATTTGCCAGAGGCACTTGATAAAGAAGTAGAATTACAAAACCATTTAATTAGTTACTACAATGTTGATCCTAAAAATTACTCTATTGTTCATAATGAATATCAATGGCCAGGCGGTACTTTTGAATTAAAAAATTTTGATGAAAAAAATACTATTTTTGTAACTAGGGAATCAGATATTTTTAATAATATTTTTTATTATCAAAAATTAATAAAAGAGGCAAATACTATTCATTGTATTAACAGCAGTTTTCTTCATTTAGTAGAAAGAGTTAAATCTAGTGCAAAGCTTTACTAT
>Ga0310343_10000376_pt1 | contig 21286 bp, 43 predicted proteins | sample HC15DNA2025_MG_FD_203519 | JGI IMG/M metagenome (GOLD analysis project Ga0310343, IMG submission 203519) | Marine microbial communities from station ALOHA, North Pacific Subtropical Gyre - HC15-DNA-20-25_MG | ecosystem: Environmental > Aquatic > Marine > Oceanic | place: Pacific Ocean: North...
TGTGCCATTAGCAATACCTTCAAGTTTTTCAGCAAAGATTTTATGGTGGCGACCACAAATAAATCCATCCCACATGTGGTCTATAAATTCTAAAAAATTGGTTTTGCAGATTTCTTGTTTTTTAAGCAAGTCTAATCTTTCTCGTAAAGCTAAAGCTTCTTTAATCTCCGCATCTGATAAATGGTTGAAACTCATACAGTTTTTATTTCGCCATCTTTAGTGTAATCGTAAGCTACTCCCAAATTATCTAGTTTTCTTTCAATTTCATCTAGCTCATCAAAACCTTTACCTTTGCTTAATCTTAAATCTGTAGTTTGAACTAACCCACCATTTCTATAACTTGGAATGCCACTTCTGGCAAAAATCTCTCTTAACTTGTCGTCTATTTTGACAAAGTTGCCTTCGTGAAAAAGGTCAACAGTAGCAAAAGCATCAGTTCTTGGAGGTTTGGGGACTTTTAAAATATATTCTTTAGGATCTAAACCTAAGTCTTTAAATATTCTGGTAAGCATTTGCGGTATTTTTTCATCATAAAGCTTCATAGCATTTTTGTTTCCACCTGCTTCTTGAGCCATTTGATTACCGTTATCTATTCGCATGACATCATAACCTTCATCAATAGCTTCAGCTAAATTTCTTCTTAGCATAGGTTCCATATACTCAGTTGAAAATCCTTTATTACCACCACCCTCATCAAAAGGACTTCTAGTAAGTCTGTCTGTTTTAGGCCTAGCAGTTCTTACTTTGGTAAAAATCATATCTGAAGGCTCACTACCTCTAATAAATTGCGGAGCACCTAATTCGCCCCTAATAAATTTTAAAGTCGAATCTACTCTGCCTTTTTTCAAATCTGTACTTGTTATAATTCTTGGTACTTCATCTAATCTTGATTGATTGTAAAAGGCTTCTCGCAAGTATCTGTTGAAGTTTTCTTTTTGCCCTGGCTTTCTCATATCAGAAGCCTTAGGTAATCCAAAGGTTAATTCAAAGTTTTCATTTTTTTCAAAAAGCTTATTAGCAATTTTATTTATATCTTCCTCCATAACCTTTATGTCGTTTTTAATTCTTTTCTTTTCAGCAGCATCCAACTTTTCAGTTTTTAATTTATTTTTGTATTGCTTTACAGTTGCTTGAAGTAAGCCTGCTTGATTAATTTCTTGACCGTATTGCTTTATAAAATTTGGAATATCGGCTTCCGCAAATTCTTTTTTAGAAAAAAACTTTTCTCCACGACCTAATCTATCAGCCAATCTGTCAGCATAATCAGATTGTAGCCTATGTAAGTGATAAACTTTTTTACCGCCTCTTAGCCAATCAGGAGCAGTTGGTATTTGCCCTAAGCCTCTGACCCCTACTGCCATTCCTGTATTTCTTGGAGCTGCATCAAAATCGTAAATGTATTTAGATACATCATCAAAACCTAATTGCATTAAAGAGTTTTTAATATCTTTATCTTTTTTGAAGTAATGTTTTAAATCTTCAGCTTCTCTCAAAACATTATTGTTTTTCATGTCTTGATGTACATGCAATCTTTGAGTTGGCTTTTGAATAAAATTTGTTGGCTGTCTATTTTCATTAAGAATATATCTAAGTCTTTCTGTAGTTAACCTAGGCATGTGTTTGCTCTGAATTTTTTCAATAGAATATTTATTGGTTCTGGCTCTAATGTAATCATCAAAGTCGTCAAGATTTACTTTTGCCTGACCAGTACCAAACTTAGCAACAAGACTTGGATGTAATTCCCCATAAGAGTCTATAACTTCAGAACTTCTTAATTCAGTATTATCAATCCCCTTACCTCTTAAACTTTTTATCAATAAAGAAAGTTTCATGTTGGTTGGTAAATTTTGACCTACTTCATTTCTTATGGTTCTTCTAATTTTTGAAACAGTTAAATCGTCATTAACTAAATCGGAAAAAGGTTTTTCGTTAATGTTGGTAATGACTTCTTCTGGTTCTTTCAAACCTGCATCAATTTCAGTACCTGTTTTTTTTGTTTTTTTGGTAGAAATTTTTTCGACTTCCTCAACATTTTCTCGTATGGGGGCAGGCAGAATTTCTTTTTCTTCAGGTATAAGTTTGCCAGCTTTTCTGGCTCTAAGGAACCTTAGCAAAGGAACAAAACTAATCAGACCTAAGCCAGCTAAAGCACCATAACCAAGAGCTCCTAAAGTATCACCTTCTTGGACATTCTCTTTTGCTCTTGTGGAAAACTCAGCTACTTCATAAGCTGTTAGGACATCTCCAACACCAGGGGAGACACTTATGGCTATTTGATCTAAAACAGGTAGTTCTTCAAATTGTTTGTAGGCATCACGAACTTTGCCTTCACCTATAAGGCTAGATATTTGACTCGCTATTTCTGAACGACTGGCCATTTGTCATTTACTTACCTGCCATTTCATAAGCATATCTTTCTGCAGGGGATATTTTAGCCCCTTGTCTTTCAAGATCCTCTATAAATGGCGAAGTATAATCTGACTCAGGTATTTTGAAAGGATTTTTTGGAGCTTTTGATCGCAGTAGTGCATAAGACGCTGGCTCCCCCATTTCAAATAATTTTCTTGCGGTTAATCCGCCTATACCTTCAGATGGTTGAAATCTTTGAGGCGGAGGACTTGGAGCAAAAGGCATTTCTGGAGCCATTTCAGGTTGTGGTCTTATAATGGTTTCAGGTAAGAAATCCTCTTCTGTTTGGCGAGAAGGCACAAAACCTCTATCTAGTAAAATCTCCCTAAGCTTTGCATAACTTATGCTTGGATTCATTTTTTGGAATACTGGATATAAAGCTTCGGTAGCTTGTTCTAAGTTATTAGTAATAGTTCTCATGCTGTCAATATAATCCAATAACTCTACATTAACTCTAGGGTTGCCAAAATAATATTGTAAAAATTCTTTAAGGGAACCTATTCCGCTAGATATTCTATCGCCAATATTCCCTAACCTACTACGACCATACATTAATGGCCCAATTCCTTCAGGAGTTACTACAACTTCATCTTCAGAATCCAAGAATATCCCACGATTTCGTGGGGTACCTTCAACAGTTACATCAAGAATATCTGGTAATTTTCCCTTAACTACGGTTTCTAGAAGTTCTCTGTCTAAATCGGTTGCCATTACATTAATTCATCAAGTTGTGATTGAATTTGGTTCTGAGCACCCATTTCCATTTCAGGTGCACCACTTGTCATACTACCTGGATTTCTTAATGCTTGATCAGCCATTAAAACTTCTTCCAAAGTAATTCCAAATTCACTTAAAAATTGATTTATTTCTTCGTCTGACATGCCTGCTTGTCTCATTTCTGCAATCATGTTTAAAAGTTCGCCCATAGCTGCTTGAGCTTCTTCCATTTCTTGACTAGATAAAGTTTCTATCTGTTCATTCATAGCCATTGGGTCATTCATCATCTGTTCCATATCTATACTCCGTAGTGAGCAGGCTCAAACAAATCTAGAGGAGAAGAGTTTAATAGAAGTCTGAACCTGCTACTTATGCCATACATGAGCATAATATAACCTAAAAATAGTAATTGTTAAAATGATTGTTATTGTTTGTGTGTATTATTGTGCTATTAACTAATTATTTGTGTTACCCCATTTATGGGGGGTCGGGTCAAAATTTCCCGATTTGCCCACATCTTTCCCGACCCGATAGAGTCCCAAAAAAAAAGAGCCGAGCATTTCTGCTCGACTCTTCCAACTAGGGAGAATTGTTCTAGCTGTCTAAATCATTCTCTAGTCTAGGATTTTCAACTTGACCATTTATAATCGTGTTGCCTTCCCTTCTTATGCTCTCCTCATTCATGTTAACAATTCGTTCCATGTCGATAGTATCGAACTCAGCATTAACAATGTAAGGTGTGCCATTTATCACTAAGCTAAAAGCTTGATACTCAATAAAATTACATTCAGCACCATTCTCCAACTCTACTTTTATTAATAGTTTTTTAACTCTCATAATGTCTCCTTAATTGATTAGTTAAGAATTCATAATAGGTTATTGTTTACTATTTGTCAACTCCATTTAAGAAAATATTTTAAATGTTGGTGGCACTAAATAATCTTCAGTCCTAACCAAATCGTCAGCAAATGAAATTCTTTCTCTGTACCAAGCCAAGCTCATTTGAGGGCTAATGCTCTCGCCATTCAGATCACTCCCGATTATAAGACCATTCCCAAACAAGTTCCGACTATCAAGATGGTCAAAAGTAAACATGTAATTTTTCGGCACAAGCAGACCTTCATCATCAACGAAGATGCAATCGTTAGTGCCTCTCACTCTGACAGTATCAAAGGTGCTACACCTTTTGACATCTGTATGTAGATACTTGTAGATGTCTTTGTAGTTCATGTCGCCATCAAGCTCCTTCTGAAATATCCCTTTTAGATTTGGGTCGATTATAAATACTTTCATTACTTCTCCCCTTCTTTTTTTCTTGCTTCTTCTATTACTTTTTTATTATTAGGATTGTAATCAACTAACAAATTTTCTATAGCTTTGTTTTTGACTGCCATTTTCAATAATGTCTTTTCATAATATTTATCAAAATCTTCACTCACTTTCTTTCCTCCATTAGTTCTTCAGCTCTCTCGCCTTCTGCCCTAAGCTCTTTTTCTCTTTCGATTATTAGCTCAAATATCCTAGACTCAGCTTTTAGTTTTCTTTCCATTAGTGTTTCTATTTCATCACTAAGTCTTTCTGATATTTCTCTGTAAGATTGATAGAGCTGTTCCATTCTATCGTCTCCACCTAATTTTCTGAGTCTTTCAGTAATAATATCGAAAGCTTCATTTCTTAATTTTCTATGGTTTTTTTCAGTCATAATATCTCCTCTTTTATTGATTGAATGTAAACATTATAACAGACTGTTTACTAATTGTCAACCCCCTATTTTTAACAGCTCAATCAACCATATCGCAACATGATGTGCCAGAGATCTCCACTGGCCAGGCAGGATCCCAACTATGTGTGTTTTATATAAATTTTTTTGCTTCAGCTCACAGGAGGCCGTGGACAGAAAACCCGACTACCGACTTCAGTCGCCCAATAAGCGAAACCCCCTAGGTAATCGACAACCTAAGGGGCTTCTTTTTTGGGACATTATGACCAAGAATAGCAAAAGCTATTATTGACCAACAAATATTAGCAAAGTTCTACTATTTGTCAAGTTTCTTCATTATATTCTCCTAAATAGTTATTTAATTTTCACTAAGGCACTCCTTAGCAGTATCAACGTTCCACTAGGTGTACTGCCAGCCTAGCTTACCTTTCGAAGTGCCTTAGCTTACCTATTATTATACTATTAGTAATCAGCAAGTCAACCCGAAATATGTGCCACAGCATCTAGTGGCCATAGCTCCTACTTGTGTATATATAAAAGCTCCAACCAAATCCAGAGAAATTGGCCCCCTGGGAAAAGCTCCGACTCCGACAGTCGCCAGCAAACCCTTATATATAAAGGTTTCAAGAGAGCATTGATGTCTGCATCACGCAGGATCCAGATCCTTCGGGTATGTGTATATATATGGTTGCACCAAATCCTATATAAAATAAGGGCTGTAGCCCGACACCCGACACCGACAACAATACCACCCACCCCCTGGGATCCCAGCGTGTGCTTGTGTTTAGATAATAAAAAAAAGGGAGTGCTTTTACACACTCCCCTTTAAAAGTTCCGACTCCGACTGTTAGCCGTCAAACATATAAACTAACACTAAGATGCCAAGAACAAGCAGACAACCTAACTCCATTGGTCAGTCCAATCTTTGAAGATTTTTGCTGCTTCTTGTCTATCTAAGTCAAAACTTTCTCTGAGCATTTTTGGAGCTGCAAACATATTCACACCGCCAAACTCACGCATATCGTCTAAGAACTCAAAATACTCTTGATTAGAAGGCTTACTCATAACTGCCCCCTTTTATTTAAGTTGATAGCTTTTTGGCTTTCCATAGCGTTGTAATGCTCTGCAAAGTATTCAAGTATATATTCGTAATCATATATTGGCTTTTTGTAGCTATCAGTACCCCAATAACCTTCCACTACTTGTTCTCTAGTGTTTAGCCAAATAGTTGGCCCACCACCAGCAAGTAATATCATTACATCTTCCATCTCGCCCAGGCGATTAACACAGTAATCCCAATCGTAAGGCTCGTAATAGTTTTTAGCTTCAGGATTGTAAAATTGCATTTCGCCACTTGTACAATCATTTGCATATTGGTCAACCATACTCCTTAGTTGACGTTCACAGTCGTTTAGCTTCTCAACCATTGGAACGCCTCCTAGCTCTCGCTTTTTTATTCTTCATGTGGATTTTAGCTTGGCGTAAAGAATTAAACTCCAAGCCGTCTAGAAAAATACGGTAATGACCGTATTCGTTTTTTTCGTATTTAAGACCGTATCTATCTAGTCTTTTTTCGTAGTGTTTAAGTTTATCATTCATATCTTTTTCTCCGTTTAATAAATGAACTTAAATAATAGCATTTGATTACTAATTGTCAACAAATAAATTTATGGGATGGCAGGGCCATAGGCGAAAAGATCCCAGGGTCAGCTCCAGATGTGTTCCTTTGTGTATGTATTTTTCTTGGTATTTTTTTTGGGGGAGCTTTAGCTCCCCCGACTGCTCCCGACTTTATTCTTCTTCTATAGTTTTTTCGGAGATTTTCAGTTCTTCTAAAAAATTTGGGTGAAAAGTTTCCTTTAAATGTTGGCGGAAAATTTTCGCAGATAAATCGTCAGGACAATCAATAGTAAATCTAATCATATTTTCTCTCCCAACTTTCAGGATTTTTATTCCTACAAGCTTTGTAAAATTTAAATTGGTCAAATTTAGGATTTCTTTCTTTCAAAGCCATTCCTAATATAACCATAAAATCGTTTGGACAAATTCTTTTTTCATAAGTTATATTTCCAAACTCATCTACAATTTCGCCTAGTTTAGTTTCAGATTTAATAATCTTAGCAATCATTTCATAATCTTTTTTATTCATAATGTTTCCCTTTTGTTTAAGTTATGAATGTATTATGTCAGATAGTTTACTATTTGTCAACTATTTTTTTAGATTAATTTTACATAAAGTAAACAATCCTTATAACTTCTAGTTATACTATTTGTAAATCAAAAAGTTCTCCTGTACTCCAAATGCGTTCCTGCAGAAGCCAGAAAAGAGATCTCTTGGATGGCCCTTAGATGTGCTAATATTGTGTGTAATCTTATCTAATAACCACCCGACATTTTTTGAACCGACTCCCGACATGTGAGCCGACTTATAACTTAGCTTCCAAGTTGAGAATAATTGCTTTTTTTTATAGAAAGCGACCAAGCGAGAAGGGTAATGCGATTTCCTTTTGTTATTGACACGACTGAATATTTTTTATTATTTTTTGTAGATACTTATTGTAATCCTATAAATAGTGTCTATAATATACTGATAGTAAACAAATAATTAACGGAGAATGATATGTTTAGTATAGTAGAAGTAATAAGAAAAAGGGGACAGAACTTAGATAAATCTTATGTTGTTGTCGATAATCTAACCAAGCAGTCTGTTGAAACTTTTAACCATAAATATCAGGCAGAAATGTTTATCACAAGACAGACTGACTACAGAGCAATAGGGGAGAAATAATGAAACTTAAACACCACGAAATTTGTATTATCAGCAATTTGATAAGTTTAAATGAAGAATACTTCGCAAGGGAGTGTAAAAGAAATCCAATCAAAGATGCCATAAATGATAACCACGACCATTATCGACCATTTGGGAAATTTAATGGCGAAGTATCGCAAAAGATGTTTAACGACCTAAAACACAAAATAGATAAAGAATTTAAAACCAAAGTTGAGTGGGAGGACTGATGAGTAATTGGAGAGTAGATACACCTTATGATATGGAAGAGCCACCTGAAATTTTAGAAATTAGAGCGATAATAAAAATTGTTGATACTAGAAATCTATCAGACGAAGAAAGCGAAAAACAATACAACGATTGGTGGTGTGGAGAAAAAGACGACAATTTTTTAACCAATATGTTGTTCGGTTGTGTTGAAGAGCTTATGTCTGAAAAAGAGTATGAAGAATTTTCTATTTGGTGTCTTAAAGCGAATGATTGCGACATGCTTAACTATATAGAAGATTTTATTAACAAACGAGAAAGGAAGTATTAATGACTAAGAAATATATTTTTCAAATGATAACTGAAGTACATCAAGAAATTACTGTAGATGCAGAAAACTATAAAGAAGCAGAACAAAAATTAGAAGATGGCAAATATGATATGGCAGAAGAAAATGAAAGTTATTTAGTGGGTTGGGAGTGTATCAAAATGCCCGAAAACATAGATGAGGAAACCAAATGATATATGTAAATTTTAAAATCCAAGAAGGAGAACATGAGTATCACGAAAGCGATTATTACAAAATGGATCTTAATGATTACGAAAAAGGAGTTGTTACCGACAAAGATATTATCGCAGAGTTTTTAGGACTTGAAGATGAACAATTTGAGAACTTTGAAGATGATAGTTATTGGTGGGGTAGTGCTTTAATTTCTGTAAGACGTGTTCAAGAGATAACTCAAGATGAACTAGAAGTTGTAAGGAGGTTTTGCTAATGAAAGACTTTAGTATATCTGTGTCCTTTCATACATATGAAGGAAATGAAACTAATCCTAACGAAAGAGATTGGGACGATTACAAAGAGTTAGATGTAATACGCCCTTCACAAGACTTTAGCGACTCTGCTTATCCATTAGAGTTTAAAGAGCAAATTACTAAACTCTTTGAATGTTTTGGAGATACTGCGGAATGTGTTGAAGATGCGGTTATTAAATTTTCAGATGAGTCTAAAAGTTATGAAATCCATGTTCGTTTAGAGGAGTGGGAAGCGTGATGAAAGCTACAAGAAAATTTTATATACGAGTAAGGGCAGATTATGTTGGCTACTACGAAATTGAAGCTAAAGATCTAAATGAAGCCGAAATTAAAGCGATGGTACAGTTAGACCACGACATGAACGACAGAGTTTATCCGAATGTAGATTGTGATGAATATGACCCAACAGAGTTTATGGATAACCCAGATAAGTACCAAAGCATTCAATCAGATAACCAGGATTATTTTTCACAAGAGGAGGAAGCATGAGTAAACTTAAATTTAGAATTAGATATACAGACACTATGGACTCTTATTTGCTTGACCATGTTTTTGATAGCGAACAAGATGCACAAGATTACATAGATTATTCTTTAGAGTGCCAACCTTATCCTAGTAATTTTTTTGAAGTGGAGGAAGCATTAGATGCAGAACTTAAAACTTAAACAAGTACAAGACGCTATAAGCTATCTGAGAACGATACAAGAAGATCTAAACCCAAGAAAAGCAAAGTTGGGAAATAAACCAATAGTATGGATTTCGGTTGATAACCAAGAAGATTTCACTTTACTTAATCAAGCTTTAAAGAGCATGAGGAATGTAAAATGGATAGGCATAATACTAGAAACAGAGGAGGCAGTATGAAGTCATATATGTTCATTACACATAATGAAGGGGCTGACGATAAGAACTTTTATGGAAGCTCTAAAATAGGCGAAATTAAAACATCTTACCAAAGCTTAGTTGATGCTCTTGGAGAGCCAATGAAAATTGATTTAAGCATGTCTGATGGCAAGACAGACGTTGAGTGGGAGTTGGAGTTTCAAGATGGAACTTTTCTTCACATTTATAATTGGAAGAATGGTAAGAACTATCTTGGCGATGAAGGTTGGGAAATACCTGAAATTTGCGAATGGAGTGTTGGAGGACACAACAAAAAAGACTTGCAGAAGTTAGAAATGATTTTTCAAGTTGAAAAAATAAAAGCTTTAATTACTTGATTGAAGCAATTCCAGGGATTTTAATTATTGTTTTAATCCTTATACTGCACAAAGTATTTGGCGATAAATAGACAAATCATGTAAATAGCAGTTAAAATGTAAAACGAAGTAGAGTGATACTTGTCTTTTTCTCCCCTTTTATTGCTCTACTTCACTTTTAGAACTTTCCACAACATCATTTTCTAAAGCATTATCGCCAATGACTTGTGCTTCTATAGCTTGACCGAGCAAACTTTCCAAACGATTTTCTACTTCTTCTCTACTCATTTGATCTATTTTTCCAAACATGACTTCCTTTCTATCAACAATCAGGCCACCTACCCTTAATAAGCTATTTTGAGCTGAGATTGCTGCGTTAAATGAGCCAGCTTCCAAAGCTTTATCCCGAATATCATACAAATCTTGAACTGCTCTATCATAATTCAGCTCATACTTCTTTTTCACTTCATTCATCAGATAGTTGTACTCTGATCTAATTAAAGGGTTGCTCATAAGTTTATTTGCAGCTTGTCGTGGGTCTTTGTAGCCAGCTTTCGCAGCCGACTCAATCAAAGATAGTCTAGGATTATTTACAGCAGTCCAAATGAATATTCTTTGTCTGCGATTGAGTTTCTTATCCAGGTTGCAAGTTTCGATTGGGGGAGTATCTTTTTCAGCAAGTAGGTTGCCTTCGTAAGTTGTATCATGTTTCTTTTGATGATCTGCCATGATGTTTTAGCGTATTCTAATACGACCTCCTCCCACCATTCTCCCAATAGTGTGTAGCAAGGGTACACTCCCGACTATTGTATTGTCAAGAACTTTAGGATATTTAAGGGTATTTTCTTCTTATTCCTATGACAAAAATGTAAAAAATAAAATAATGATGAAAGCCTTATAAATAAAGGGTTTGCGGTGTCATGAATACCATGACAAAAATCAGACAATATTAATTTTCAGGATCTAATTCAAAATCAGCAGTAAAAAAGATACCTTCTTCGCCTATGTAATCTTCAGGCAAATGTGCGTCTAATGTTTCATTAACCAAGCGTACTGTTTCTTTTTCCGACTGTGTTATCTGCATTATCTTTTGCAAAGCATAAGAAAGCATACAAAGGCTAGTCATAAGTTCCGACTCTCCCCTTACACAATGATTATTTACAATGCTATCGCATTTTAAGACCAGCTCTTGAGAAGTAGGTCGGCCCAATCTTTCTGTGAAATCAATAACTTTGTAAGCCATATCTGATTATATACATACTTGAAAGAAAGGGGAAAGGGCGGAGAGATTTCTAGCCAGGCTCTCTCCGAAGCCTTAGCCGTTTTTTTTTGGGAGAATGACATGAACGGCACTAGAACTAAGAGGAGCAACTTAAAAAATCTCCCCTTAATTACAATTAGTGGACATGATATACTAATTGTGTGTATAATGCAATCAGAGGTAAGAGTTTATGGAAGAAGAGAAAGATTTAATACATGAATTAGCTATGGCTGAGTTTGACTTAGCAAGAACTAAAGAATGGATTAAACAAATAAAACAAAAATTAAAAGAGGAGGAGCAAGATGCAAAGTCTGCCTGAAATACTAGAACCACATAAAAATTATGTTTTGAATGAAGCATATTATTTCCCAAAGCTAACTAATAGCTTTTATCACAACAGTCCAGGCGTAAGTTCGTCAACCATAAGAAAGTTTATGGATAGCCAAATACATGCTTTATATGAAGAGATAGAGGACTCTCCAGCTCTAAGGTTTGGAACAGCAGCCCACGCCCTTATAGTCGAAGGTCAGGAGGCTTTTGATAAAGATATAGCAGTTATTGTAGGATCTCCTTATACAAGTGCCAATAAGTCATTAAAAGCAGACTATGAGCAAAGGGGTTATACAGTTATTAACAACCAACAGAAAGACGATATTTTCGCTATGCAAGAGGCACTCATTCCTGAAGCGAATAAGTATCTTAATCCAAATGAGCTTGATTATCCGTCTATATTTGAAAGTCCATACGAGTCGTCATTCTATTGGTATGAAGGAGAAACACTTTGCAAGTTAAGATCTGATGTCATCAGACACCCAATAGGTCAGCCGTATTCCGAAAAGAACATAATTATTGTTGATTACAAAACTACGGCAGATTGTTCGCCCAAAGGATTTGTAAGCTCTGTTCGTAAGTACGGCTATGATTTACAAGCGTCTTGGTACAAAAGAGGGTATGAAAAAGCGGGATTTAAGGTAGAAGGGTTTTACTTTGTCGCACAAGAAAAAAAGAAACCTTATGCCAGTAAAATCTTCAAAATGTCTGAAAAAGATTTAGTAGCTGGGTGGATAGCGTTAGAAGGCACTTTAGGGCTATATAGAGACGTTATGAAGGGCGAAGAGCCTATGATACATAATTCTCCTAATCTTGTAGAAATTAAGCTCAGAGAGGACAGTAATGCAAACATTTGAAGAAGAGTTAAAAGAATTGGTAAGGAATTTAGTTAGATGTGAAAAAATTACCAAATCGGTAAAAGAAAAAAATCAATATGATCCAAGAGCCATGAAATCAATTTGGGAAATCTGGACTATATGTATGGAACACCACCGAAGAATAACCGATAGGCAACTTATGGTGTTTGAAAGACTCAACCATGAACATCAAGTACAGCAAATTGAACAAAAAAACAAATTGAGGTTAGTAAAAAAATGAGTAAGTTCAAAGATGTTGTTATTGATTTAGAAGTTAAGGCGGGAGATTATTTTGAAGCTTATCGACAAGGAAAGTTCAAATCTATCAAAGAATGCAGACAAGCCTTCTTAGATGAAGTAGGCGACTATGCAGAACCTATATTCGACCAGGCTTTAGAAGGTTTAGATACTTTCATAATGGCTACAGATGTAAAGCGTAAATACTTTCCAGACAAAAAAGGAGAAGGAGATGGCAAATAAATATGTACCTAGAACTATCAGAAACATAAGATTAACTGCATATCATGCAGCTATATTGGATGTTGTAAAAAAAGATATTGGTTATGAATGGAATAACAGAGCAGTAGGCGAAGCTTTGGAAGTTTACTACAAAGTAATGCACATGGATAAAGAAAAGGAAGATAATGAGAGAAGATAAATGGGCCATTGCCTTGGGAATATGTATCTTGATAGGACTACTAATTATGTCTTGGAATATAGCAGTAGGTATTGTTAGTTTGTGAAGTTGAAAACATTAGAATTGTTTGCGGGTTCAAGGAGCTTTAGTAAAGTAGCAAAGGATCTAGGACATGAAACTTACACATTAGACATACACCCATTTGAAGAAGTTGATTTAGTCTGTGATATTTTTGACTTCAGTATTAACACTTATGTTTTAGAGAACGGCTTTCCAGATATAATTTGGGCTAGTCCCCCATGTACTTTCTTTTCCGTAGCTTCAATAGGCAAACATTGGAATAAAGACCACACCCCAAAAACAGAAGAGGCTAGGAAAGGTATGGAAATAGTCAGGAAAACAAATTCAATTATTAACACTTTAAAACCCAAGTATTATTTTATAGAAAATCCAAGAGGGAAATTAAGAAAGTTAGATGTAATTAAAGAACACCCACACCAAAAAACTATAACTTACTGTTCTTATGGAGATAAAAGAATGAAGCCTACGGATATATGGACTAATTTTGATTTTACTGCAAGGCCCATGTGTTTTAACGGCAATAAAAATTGCCACCATGAACCAGCTCCGAGAGGATCTAAAACTGGCACTCAGGGATTGAAAGGAGCTTATGAACGAGGAATTATACCTTCTGATTTGTTCCTGGATTTATTTACAGAAATTACTACAATAGAGGAAAAACAAAATGATTAGTTATTATAAAGTTGAAGGAGAAGTAATATTGGGCTTTGACCATAAAGATGATTGTATCTATCGAATGTATATCGCAGACCCTATAGCAAGGTCAAAACACATACTCAATATTGAAGATGAGCTTAGAAGTTAGGCATGATTATCAAGCTGAAGTTCAGCAAGGAGATAAAACAAAAATAATACAAGCGTCTGATTGTGTTTCTTTTGAACATGCTTTTGAAAAAGTAAAAGCCTTATCTCCTAAATGTACGATAAAAAAAATAACAAATAAATCAACAAAATCTTTTACCATTTTCTATACGAGAACTGATGGGGATTAGAGTATTAAGTTTATTTGACGGTATGAGCTGCGGACAATTAGCTCTGCAAAAACTTGGTATTGAAGTTGATACTTATTATGCGAGTGAAATAGATAAGTATGCAATTCAAGTAGCTAAAGAAAACTTTCCAAAGACAATACATGTTGGAGATGTTTGCCAATTGAAATCTGAGGACTACAAAGATATAGATTTAATTCTAGCTGGCAGTCCGTGTCAGGGATTCAGTTTTGCAGGTAAGCAGTTAGCTTTTGATGATCCTCGTTCAGCTTTGTTTTTTGAATTTATAAGATTGCTAAAAGAAATAAAACCAAAATATTTTTTGTTAGAAAATGTCAGAATGAAACAACAATTTCAAGATGTCATAACTGACCAAGTTTCTGCTTGTTATCCTGATTATCAAGGGGATGATTTATTTGGTAGCAAAATAAAACCTATCCTCATAAATTCAGCTTTACTGAGTGCTCAAAATAGACTCAGGTTGTATTGGACAAATATACCTAACATTGAACAGCCAAAAGACAAAGGAATAGTTTTAAAAGATATTCTTATTGCGGAAGAAGAATGGCAAGAAGAAGTTCCACAATATCTTAAAAATCATTTTCATGGGGAGCCAAGAGCTAATCAAGTTAGGCATATTGATGTTGGTAAATCTAAAACTTTGACAGCCACAATGTATAAAGGACAAATACAAAGTTGGATTAAAAAAGATTTTATTTCTCCAGATCGTGTAAAAAAATATGTAGAAGATGAAACATCTGAGGTAAATGATACCTACAATAAAAGAACAATAAAGGGAGATAAATCTACAACTATAAGGCCTAACAATAATACGGGTAACATTTGGGTCAACGACCAAGCTATAAAAGAAACCAAACCTATACAAGTAGGTATCGCTTCAGAAATAAATGGCCACGATATTTTGAAAAGAGTGTACTCACCAGAAGGCAAGTCGCCCACATTAAATACTATGCAAGGGGGAAATAGAGAACCTAAAGTTGCTGTTGAATACAAAGCTATGACAGAAGTAAGAACTCCTGAAGCTAATGCAATCAGAAGAGAGCATAAAAAGAAAACAGGAAAAGATTGGTCGCCAAGAGAAATGCGAAAGTTAGTTGAAAGAGATGATGATAAAATGAATACTCTTACCTCAGCTTTAACTAAACAACACATAATACAAGCAAAAGAAGAAACGACATTATCTTGGAGAAAGCTATTGCCTATAGAGTGTGAACGATTACAAACAGTTCCAGACAATTACACAAGCTGTGTTTCAAAAACTCAGAGATTTAAAATGTTAGGCAACGGCTGGACTATAGATGTAATTGCACACATATTAAAAAATATGGATTTATGAAAATTACAAGAAGAAGAAAGAAAAACAAAAAAGCCGAAGAAGAATATAATCAAGCACTTTGGAATAATTTGAAAGAACAGTATGAAAAATCTGAAGTAGTGGAAACTATAAATGAAGCTGTAGATGTTATGGAAAATTTTATTAACGAAGTTGCAGACGATTGGACTGATACTGGTAATCAAGAAAAATTAGAAAAGGCAGAAAGAAAATTAGCAAAAGTATCAGTTGCTTTTGAAATTATAAAATTGAACATCAAATAATTATGCAAAAATCAAAAAACTTTCAGGAACACATGTCAGTCTGTGGTTCAAGAGGCAAGAAAACAAGCCAAGGCATTCATAAAAATACAATGACTAGCACAATGAATAAACACAAAAGGAGACAACAAAAATTAAGATACAGAGGTCAAGGGAGGTAATTATGATTTCTTTTCCAGATAAAAAATATAACATCATTTATGCAGATCCAGCTTGGTCTTACAATGATAAAAGAGATAAACACAAAAGACTTTGTGGCGGAGCTACTGTGCATTATGAAACGATGCCTATGCAAGATATTTATAATCTTCCAGTAGAAAGTATTGCAGATGAAAACTGCTATTTATTTTTATGGGTAACTTTTCCTTTGTTAAATGAAGCAATCAAAACATTTGAAAAATGGGGATTTACTTACAAGACAATAGGATTTAATTGGGTAAAGACTAATAAGAAAAATGGTAAGCCTTTTTTCGGTATAGGGTATTACACCAAATCAAATGCTGAGTTGTGCTTAATGGGTATCAGAGGCAAGGTAAAACCTGTGAGCAATAAGGTATCGAGTATAGTTATGTCGCAAAGAGAACAGCATTCTAAAAAGCCTGATTGTGTACGAGAAAAAATAGTAGAGCTTTGCGGAGACTTACCAAGAATAGAATTATTTGCTAGAGAAAAAACTCCAGGTTGGGATGTTTGGGGTAATGAGGTTTAAAAGAAGGGGGAGCATATACAAGACTCCCCCTAAGCTTTTTTAATTAAAAAGGAGGTGGACTTACTTCTGCGTCATCAGAAGCAGATTCAGGAGCCGTTGGAAAGTCATTCTTGTATTCATAAGACCTAACAACAGTTTTTGTCGTTGTACGAGCATTACCGTCATTATCTTTCCACTCTTCATCTACATTTCTGAGATTCATTAGTAATTCTTTACCAACATAAGCTGAAGCATCATCTGGGTACTTTTTAAACCCGACAGCTTTAGCTAATCTAGTAAACTTTTCAGTTGCAATCCTTCTAACATCTTCGGTTGGGTGCCAAAGACTAAAGTATTCAACATGATCTTTATACTTACCATTATCTACTTGGAAAGTAATCTTTAAAGTATTATTACCTGATTTTGATTGGTACTTAACACTTTCAATTACCTTACAAGAGTAAGTTCCTTCTGGAGCCACGCTTGGCCCTATAGGTGTTTCATCAATAGTATCGATGAAATCTACATCTGCAAAATCTACCATTATTACCCCGCTTTAGTTAAAGGTTCTTCTTCTGTGGTTTGTTTAGCCTTTCCAAATCCTAACTTATCAATAAGTTTTGTAAGGTTAGGTTCTTCAAATGGATTTAACTTACCACTCCTATCTTTAGCCACATGACCTTGACCTGTTTCAGTTTGCAACCATCTTCTTTTGATTACATTACCTTCTTCGTCTTGATCTTCAATTATTCTCAAAGCCAACACTTCGTCAAAAAAATAAGTAACTGCTTGTCCTAATTTTGTACCAACCATTTTTGGTTCAAAGTTAGGTATGCCGTCAGCAATAGTTCTTTCGCTCTTAGCTAAGAAAACAACGTGCATTTTCAAATCTCTGTAAGCTCTCATAACATTAGTCATGCTTTCTTGTACATTACCGTATGCAGCTCTAGGATCTTTGTTTCTTGATTTTTCAAAATTAAGTAGGATTTCACTTATCTCAGATATTGAATCTAGACAAACGGTGTCGTACTTAATTTCACCAGATTCTAAAAGTCTATGAATCTCCATGACTTCAGCAGCTTCTTTAACTTCTAAAGCATCAACATTCTTAGAGTCTTTAATAGAAAGTAAACCAGCCTCGGCAGATATGACTAATGTCTTACCTGGTGCTGTTTCACATATAGTTGTTTTACCTGACCCAGCTTCACCAAAGATAAGGATTTTAGCTCCTTGATCATCTACTAACTGACTAGGCGTAACAATTTTATTTTTTATGCTCACTCTTCACCTCTCTGTTTTAATTAATGAACTTGAATTATTATAGTCTATACTATACTATGTGTAAACATTTATTAAGAGGAGCAAAAAATGAATGAAATTTGGAAAGCTAATTACTACCACCGTCAAAAAAAAATATCAGACCAGGCATTAAAAAATCTAAAAAAATCTGGATATGAGCCTGAGTTTCAAAACAAGAAAGTGCAACACTATTCACTAAAAGACTATATTGAGTTTTTAGGTGTAAAAGAATCAGCAGAAACTTTTGATTGTTCTGAAGCATCTATAAAAGCTTGGAGATATGGATATAGAAATCCCTCTATCAAACAAGCTCATCAAATAATAAAAGCAACAGAAGGTAAGCTTACTTACGAATCTATTTTTGGAAACATACAAGATTTACAGTCTTAGATGTTTCAAATAAATTTATCAGAGGAGGACTCTCCTTATGAATTAGCTATGGCTTATTATGAAGAAGGCCTTAGTGTAATTCCTTTGCAGAGGAAAGATAAAAAGCCCCCAAAAAATTTAGGTTCTTGGGAAGAATATAAAACTAAAAGACCAGAGAGAGAAAAAGTTGAAGAGTGGTTCAAAGATAGAGATGATCTTGTTGTTGCTATTGTTTGCGGTAAGTTTATTGTTGTTGATGCAGATACTCCCGAAGCTATGACTTGGGTAGAAGAGAATCTACCAGTAACTCCATATAAAGTTATTACAGGTAAAGGTATGCACTTTTATTACAACAACCCACAAAACTTTACTACCTTTGCAACTAGAAGAACAAATGAAACGCCAATCGAAAGATTAATTGATATAAGAGGCGAAGGAGGTTTAATTATTGCTCCTTACAATAGACATGCAAACGGTGCTATATATAAGCCAGTATTTTTAGATGGTTGGAGTGTCTATGATATTGGAGACTTGCCAGACTTTACCGAGAAAGAATGGTACAAAATAACTGGTGTACCTAAAGAGTCAGGTGCTAAGGACAAAAATATAACTGTACCTTTTTCTCTTGACGGAGTTAATGAAGGCTCAAGGAACGACCAAGCAGCTAGGATTGCAGGTTATATGATTTCAAAAAATGTGAATCTTAATTTTACAAAATTCTTTTTAAGGTCGTGGAACACTAACAACAATCCGCCACTTACCATAAGAGAAATTGACCAAGTGGTAGATAGTGTTAAATCTACGCATGATAGGAAAAATCAAAAAGCTCCTTTGTTTGTCCAAGCAGTTGATAATATAAAGCCACCTAAAGATTTATATGATCCACCTGGTTTGTTAAAAGACATGTATAACTTCTGTGAAGATATTGCACAAGTTCCACAACCAGAGCTGTCTATGGTTGCTGCTTTGTCTTTAGCCTCTGTATCTTGTGGCAGAGTATATAGAACCAACATGAATAATTTTTCTAGTTTGTTTTTTATGTGTATTGCAAAATCAGGACAAGGAAAAGAAAACATAAAAACATTTGTAGAAACCATTCTTAATGAATCACAACATTCAAAGTTAATAGTGGGAGATGGTTATACTTCAAGCGGAGCTGTGCATTCAATACTTAGACAAAGACCAACTCAAATAACCATTATGGATGAGTTTGGTAAAAGGTTGGAGTCAATTGGAGGACAGCAAAACTTCAACAGAGAAGATGGTTTGCAAACCTTAATGGAAGCTTGGGGTAGGTGTCATGGTACTTTAAGACCTGATAACTATTCTTTGATGAATGTTCCAGACCAATACAAAGACCAATTTATGAATCGAGTTACGCACAAACCAAACATAACTTTAGTTGGGTTATCGGTGCCTAAAAACTTTTACAAAGCTTTGAATAGCGGAAGGATAGCAGATGGCTTTTTAAACAGATTTTTAATTGTAGAATCAAAAGAACCAAGAAGAGTTGCACAACTCAAAAAATTTAGAGATGCACCATTAAGAATTGTAAATTGGGTAAATTATGTAAGACGACCTATCAATGATTTTTATGAAGTAGCTATTGACAATGCCGATATTGATTTGGAGCAAGTTGTACTAGACTTTGACCAAGATGCAGAATTAGTGCTGCAGGACTTTGCATCTGAAATAGTAAAAAGGCAAGATATACTTGAGAAAGATAACTTAGAGCCATTACTATCAAGATCTAGAGAAAAAGCCATGCGACTATCCCTTTCAGTTACTCTTGCGGAGAATCCCAAAGCAAAAAAGATTCCAGGGGACATTATGAAATGGTGTGTTGATTTTGTTAGATATTATGACTTGCTGTTCATAGAAGCTTGTAGAGATAGAGTTGCAAGTTCAGCAATAGAATCAAAAATCAAACAAGTTCTGTCTTTTATTAGGTCAAGAAATGGGGATGGTATATCAAAAAGAGAAGTTGATAGACATGAACTATTTAGAAGTATGAAGTCTTATGAAGTAAAAGAAATTATAGAAAGGCTTATGAATGCCAGAGAAATTCAAGAGGTAGAAGTCAAAGTGGGAGGAAAAGGAAGGCCAACTAAAAGGTTAGTTGCTGTAGATCCAAACTTTTTTGAGGAGTAGCTATGAAAACACCAAGCTTAGAAACCAAAGATGATCAGAAACGGGAAGAAAGAGTAGCTGGTTTTTTAGAAGGACTGTGGGGAGTAACTTGCCATAAGTTGCCAACCAATTACAGCTTAGATTATTGGATAGAGTCTAAAAATAATTGTTTTTGGTGCGAAGTTAAATGTCGTTCTTTTCCTGCAACCAAGTATGAAACTTTTATTGTGTCTGCTAATAAGCTAAGAAAAGGTGCTTCGTTTGCCAAAGCAAGTGGCGTTCCCTTTATTATTGTTTGGGCTATGAAAGATAGTGTTTGGTACCATCAATGGAATCCTGAACATGAATATGACATAAGAATGAATTTAAAGGAAGATCCTAAATTTGAAGAAGATAATGAGCCTTATGTACACTTCCCAAAAGATATATGTAAATGTCTCTCAGAAAAGCCATTAGGCTTGGACAGAGAGGAAATAGGGTTTTAAAATATGCTATATGAACTTAGAGCAATACTATTTAGAGTTGTCTATTTTTGTTGCTTCAGTAATTTCAGGATTAGCCTTAAAGGATTGGTCAGTAAGTTTTATAAAAGGGTTGAACTTTAAAATGAACCCACAATTCAAAGAAGGCGACAAAGTAAAACTTGATGGGGAGGAGGCTGTTGTAATAAAAATCGGCATGACTACTTCTGTCTTTGGCGTTACTGCCAAGGATGGCTACACTTGGAGATATGTTCCAAATCAAAGAATTGATTATTTAAAATTAGAAAAAATAATTGATAAAGATTTACATGTCGATAGTACAGAGGAGAAGAAAGCAAAACTAGAAAAAATATTAAGAGGTGAAGCAGATGATTGATAAATTTTTAGGGCCAATAACTGGTTTGTTAGACAAGATTGTTCCAGATAAAACTAAAAAAATGGAACTTGAACATGCAATCAAAACTCAAATGTTTGAGTTGTCAAAACAACAAAACGAAATAAATTTAGCTCAAGCTAAACATGCTTCTGTGTTTGTGGCGGGAGCTAGGCCTGCCATCATGTGGGTGGCTTGTTTGGGCTTATTATGGAGCTTTTTCTTAGCTCCTATAATGAATTGGGTAGTAGTTATATCTGGATCATCAATTCAACCACCTGTGCTAAATACAGAAGGCTTAATGACACTTACTTTATCTT
>Ga0310343_10000377_pt1 | contig 21255 bp, 16 predicted proteins | sample HC15DNA2025_MG_FD_203519 | JGI IMG/M metagenome (GOLD analysis project Ga0310343, IMG submission 203519) | Marine microbial communities from station ALOHA, North Pacific Subtropical Gyre - HC15-DNA-20-25_MG | ecosystem: Environmental > Aquatic > Marine > Oceanic | place: Pacific Ocean: North...
TTTCAAGGCTTCTAGGATCCCTATGATGCACACTCATAGTGCTTGTATGAATTCCCCTTAAAACTCCCATTTTTTGTGCATGAAATAGTAACATATGGAGACCTTTATTATTTAACTCATAATTTTCCTTAATGTCCTCAATTGTTTGATATTTTGAAGATCCTCCTTGAGGATTTTTCATTGTTAGATTAATAAAGCAATCAGTGTCGTCAAGAGCCTTAATAAGTGCATTTTCGTCATTTACTGAGCCTTGTATGAATTCACACTCACTTATTTTAGGCTCATTTATATCAAGTATTTTTATTTCATGATGTTTTGAAATGTAAGGATAAATAAATGTTCCAACCATTCCTGATCCACCAACCATTAATATTTTCATCTGATTTAATTGTTTATATTAATTTTTCTAATATAACTTATTTGCAATTAAAAGATAAACTAATCAATTAAAGAAAGTTGATTTTTATTGGTACTGTTTTTAATTCTTTTTGGTGAAATATTGTTTTTTCTGCTTCCAAGTTTATTAAATACTTTTTCAGAGTTTTTTTTGAAATTTTTTGTTTTTCTGGCTGAATAAATTAAATTTTTTGCAAATTTTGAAGACTTGCCTTGATCAACAATTGGTTCTGGATAATCAAATCCTATAAAGCATTTAAATTTTTCTTGTAAATTTTTATTCATTTTCCAGGGCTCATGAATGTAGGCAGCATGAACATGTTTCAATTCATTAACCCATTTTCTAATAAAAGTCCCTTCTTGATCTTGATCATAAGATTGTTTAATGGGATTATAAATCCTTATTGCATTTATTCCCGTTACACCTGATTGCATTTGCATCTGGCTGTAATGAATACCTGGTTCAAAATCAGTAAACAGTCTAGCAAGGTATGCTCCTGACTTTTTCCAATCTATTAAAAGGTTGTAACTTGCAAAGCTTACTAACATTGCTCTCATTCTAAAAGGTAGCCAGCCAGTATGAATCAGGCTTCTCATGCATGCATCAATAATTGGAAATCCCGTTCTACCTTCCTTCCATAATTTAAAATAAAGTTCATTAATAAACTCATCCCTTAAGCCTTCGTAGGCTGGATGCATACTTTTAAATTCTATCTGCGGCTGATCTTCTAGTTTTTGAATAAAATGACACCTCCAAGAAAGTCTCGAATTAAAGGCTGAAATATTTCTTTTTAAACCTTTTAGATTGCCTGTATTAAAATTGTCCTCTTTTCTTTTTCTGTATTCATTAATGATTTCTTTTACGCTAATTACGCCGTTACTTAAAAATGGAGAAAGTCTTGAGGAGCTTTCAATAGAATATTCTGGCTTTGATAAATTTTTTAGATAATTCTTACTTCTTTCATCTAAAAAACTATTTAAAATTTTTAAGCCTTCAATTCTTCCTCCTTTTTGAGTAATTCCAGCACTTTTATTTTTTAAGAATTTATTTTTTTTACCTGGTATCTGGTCAGTAGTAATGCCATTAAGATCAATTAATTGTTTTGGGCTTTCATATATGTCATCATACATCCTTGAGTTTCTTATCTTGGACCATTCATCCCTATTCTTTAAACCCCTAACAACACCATTAGTTGGAAATTCTTTAAATGAAACTTTGTTTTTTTTAAACAATGTTCTTATTTCTTCATCTCTTACGAAGGTCCAGTTATTTCCTGTTTCTTGGTGAGCAAATACAAATTGCACATCATATTTTTTTATTATATTTTCAAAAATATTTTTAGCTGTTCCATTTTTAATAATTAAACTTTGTCCAATATTGTTCAATTCTATATTAAGATCGATTAAACAATCATAAATGAATTCCCAGTGCCTTTGAGATGAAAAATCTTGCTTCCAATAGTCTTTTTCAAAGATATAAAGTGGTAGTACAGGTAAGTTTGTTTTGCTTCCAGAAAGTAAGGCCAAATTGTCTTTTACCCTTAAATCTTTTTTAAACCATACAATTGAAATTTTTTCTTTATTCATTTCTTATTTTTACTTATTTCTTCTACATTTTTCAGAACAATATTTAACTTCATTCCAAACTAATTTCCATTTTTTTCTCCATTTGTATGGCCTTTTGCAAACAACACAATTTTTTTCAGGAAGATTTGATTTTTTTATTTGGGGCATTTATTTTAGCTTTTCAAATGCTGCAAGCGCTTTCTCGCGAGATAACTTTAAATCTACAATTGGATTAGGATAATTTTTTCCTAATTCTATGTTGGCAGCTTGTAGTACACTTTCTGGTGCTTCCCAAGGTGCATATAAAAATTTTCCATTAAGATTTTTCAACTCAGGAATATAATGTTTTATATAGTCTCCATTTGGATCAAATTTTTCTCCTTGCGTAACTGGATTGAATATTCTAAAGTATGGTGCTGCATCTGCTCCACTTCCTGATACCCACTGCCAACTAGCACTATTATTTGCCAGATCGGCATCTACCAAAGTTTCCCAAAACCATTCTTGGCCATGATGCCAATGTAGAAGTAAATTTTTTACTAGAAATGACCCTACAATCATTCTTACCCTGTTATGCAGATATCCAGTTTTCCATAACTCCCTCATTCCAGCATCAACAATAGGATACCCAGTTTCACCTTTTTGCCACTTAATTAGCAATTCATTATTTTCTTCCCAAGGGAAATTATCGAATTTTTTTTGTAAGTTCTCTTTAGGCAGATAAGGAAAAAAATTTAAAAGGTTATATGAAAATTCTCTCCATCCTAATTCGCTAAGATAATGATCAGCATCTCGATAACTGTCCATAGTTTCTGCTTTTTCTTTGACTTCATACCAAACTGTATTCGGAGAAATTTCACCATGATGAAGGTGTGGAGATAGTCTAGAGACATTTTTTTTAGAAGGAAAGTTCCTTCCATCTTTATAGTCATTTATACCCAATTGTAAAAATTGATTTAATTTCTCTCTTGCACCATTTTCACCAGGTGACCAATCATCTTTAAAATTTTTGTACCAATTTTTTTTTGGTAATAATTCTAATTCTTCAAGGCGCAACTCTTCGTGCTTTAAAAATTTAATATTTTTTGGAACCTCTAATGGTATTCTTGGTTCAGGTGAATTTTGCAAACATCCTTTCCTGTAATAAGGTGTGAATACCTTGTAAGGAGTACCATCTTCTTTCATGGCTGATTCAGGCTCAAAAAGCAATGATCCATTTGCTTGGAAATAATTAATACCTTTACTAGATAAAAAGTTAATAATTCTTTCATCACATTGTTTTCGCCAAGGTTCATAGCATTTATTAAAATAGACTGAATTAACATTATATGTATTAATTAAATTGCTAAAGCATTTAATTGAATCACCATTCATAAAACATAAATTATGGTTAAGAGAGTCATTGAGTTTTTTTAGGCTTTCATTAAGCCACCACCTAGATGCAGATCCAATCTTCCAATCACTACTATTAACGTCATCAAGAATATAAACAGGTAAGATTTTAAATCCTGAATTATTTGCTTCAATTAGCGCTGGATTATCATTTAGTCGCAGGTCTTGTCTAAACCACATTATACAAATTTCTTCCATTGCTTAATTATAACTCTGAATTAAAAAAGTGGGATTATCGGCGGAGCGAGAGGGATTCGAACCCCCGGTACGCGGACGCACAACAGTTTTCAAGACTGCCGCCTTAAACCACTCAGCCATCGCTCCAACAATTTAGACTAGGAAAAAGAGTATACACAAAATATCCATCTCTATCCATTGATTGATTATCTTTATTTTAAGTCACCCCAATTATCTGCATATGAAATGTCCACTAATAATGGAACTTTTAAATTTAACGCCGTGCTCATAGTTTCTCTAAGCATACTTTCCATTAAAAATATTTCCTCTTTTGGAACTTCAAAAATTAATTCATCATGCACCTGTATAATCATTTTCGACAATAGATTTTTACTTTTTAATTCTCTATTTATATTTATCATGGCAATTTTAATCACATCTGCCGCAGTTCCTTGAATGGGCATATTTATCGCCATTCTTTCAGATGCATTCCTTACTTGAAAAGTGTTAGAATTTATCTCTGGAATTAATCTTCTCCTCTTTGTCAGTGTCTCAACATACATATTTTTCTTAGCAAAATTAATTACATTGTTTAAGTAATTTTTTATTCCAGGATATTTTCCAAAATAAATATCTATAAACTCTTTTCCTTGGGATCTTGATAAATCAGTTTGCCTTGAGACTCCATCAGGACCTAATCCATATATAACACCAAAATTAAGTATTTTAGCTACCCTTCTTTGCTCTTTAGATATTTCATTTGTTTGGTAAATTGTTTTTGCTGTTGACTCATGAATGTCTTCATTATTATTAAATGCTTTTAATAAACTTGGTTCTTCTGATAGGTGCGCTAAAACCCTTAGTTCAATTTGTGAGTAGTCTGCAGACATTAAAACATAACCTTTATTTGATTCAAATGCTTTTCTAATATGATTTCTATTTTCAGTTCTTACAGGAATATTTTGTAAATTTGGGTCATTACTAGATAAACGTCCAGTAGATGTTCCTGCCTGATTAAAACTAGGGTGAAGTCTCTCGGTTTTAGAATTAATTAATTTAGGAAGTGGTTCAGCATATGTATTTTGCAATTTACTTTGTTCTCGGTGTCTAAGAATCAAACCAATAAATTTCTTAGTTTCTTCATTTAGGTCCCTTGTCATGAGGCTCTGTAGATTACTTACATCAGTACTTAGTTGTGTTTTTTTAGCTGTTTTCCTAAACCATTTTTCAGGTATATTAAGCGTATTAATTAATACTTCTGAAAGTTGCTGGCTTGATCTTAAATTAATTTCATCATTATTAATAATTTTTTTTGCTTCAATTTCGAGATTAATTATTTCTTCTTTAAGTTCTGATGAAAAGTCATTAAGAATTTGAGAATTTATTGAAACTCCAGTCTTTTGCATTTCAACAATAACTGGAATCAAAGGAACTTCGATTTTATTCATCACATCAGAAAGACCCTTTGATTTTAATTCATTATCAAAAATTTTTTTTAGTCTTAATGTAGCATCAGAATCAGCACATGCGTAATAAATTGCTTTTTCAATATCGACATCTTTAAACGAAATTTTATCTTTACCTTTTCCAATCAAATCTTCAATAGGCATCATTTCAAGTCCTAAAATTTCCAAAGATAAATTTTTTAAACCCAGTGTTCTTTTGCCTAATAAATTAGCAGCAATTAAAGTATCGAAATTAAGATTATTAACTTCAAAATTGTTATTTACTAAAACAGAAAGGTCATAATTTGCATTGTGAGCATATTTTTCAATTGCAGGATCTTCAAATAATCTCTTAATTTTGGCTAGATTTTGAGTTGAAATATTTTCACCTATAGAGTGATTTACTGGAATATACCATCCCGTTTCTATGTCAGTGCTGATAGATATTCCTACTAATTCAGCTTCAAAAGGATTTAGAGATGTGGTTTCAGTGTCAAAGCTAAAAAATTTTTTATTTAAAACTAATTTTTCTAATAAGTTAATCATTGCTTCATTATTTACACATCGATACTCACCATTAATTTTAGGCAATATTGTTTCCTGTTTATCTTCTTTTGTTGGAATTCTTTTTATTAAAGACATAAGTTCTAGCTCAGTAAGATTTTCAACGACTTCTTTTTTTTCAAAATCCCAAAATTCTGATTCAGCTATATCAAGATTTAAAGGTGCCTTTGTATTTATAGTTGCTAACATTCTTGATTGGTATGCATTTTCCTTATATTGACTTAGTAAGCTTTGGACTCTTGATGCTCCTCTTATCTCGAGATCTGGTATTTGATCAATATTTTCATATATTGTGTCCAAATCTTTGTATTTGTTTAGTAAAGATATTGCAACTTTTTGCCCAATTCCAGGGATGCCTTTAATGTTGTCTGATGAATCTCCAGCTAAACCTTTCAAATCCGGTACATTTTTTGGCGATATTCCCTCAAATCCTTTTTCATCTTGATACGTATCACTGCTGACCAATCTATCAGATGAAAATCTATTTGGGCTTGAATACCAAATTGAAGTATTTTCATCAATCAACTGAAAAAGATCCTTATCTCCAGAAACAATTATCTTTTTAAAATCCTTTGTTAAATTAGAAGAAGATATTGTTCCTATCAAGTCATCAGCTTCATATTTTTCTACTGAATAAATTGGAATCCCGAATGAATTAATGACTTTTTCAAGAGTTGGAATTTGTTCTGTTAAATCAGGAGGTGCCGGGTCTCTCCCAGCTTTATATTCAGGATATTCTTCATGTCTGAATGTTGGCCCTTTAGAATCCATCGCAAGTATAATATGTGATGGATTAACTTCATTAATTAATTTAAATAGTATTGATAAAAACCCTTGAACTATTGTTGTAGTAATTCCTGTCGATGTCGACATAGGTTGCCTTGAATAATACACTCGGAAAATAACTGCAAACCCATCTAAAATTAACAGGGTTTTATTTATTTTGTTACTTTCATCCATTGGATAAAAGTATACATTTTTTTTTAATCTATTTTAAGCTATCTTTTCTTGGGATAAATCTTGCACAGAAATATTTTCAGATTCCATCGTTTCTATTCCTTTTCTTATCTGAGCTAAAGATAGTGACAATCTTTCTTCTAATGAAAACAAAACTTCTTTGGCATATTGATCTGCATCCCTTCTTCTTTGAGATGAATAATTTTCACTTTCTTCTTGCATTGATGAAGCATTTGAAAGTATTTCGTTTTTATTTTTTTCAACTGAATCTAATGTTTCAAGTTTAGTTTTTTCTGTTTGGTCAATTATTTCCTTAGCCCTTTTTTCTGCTGTAGAAATTATTTCACTCTCTGATATCATAGACTCTGCTTTTGACTGAGCATCTGTTATCAAGTTCTCACAATGCATTGAAGTTTCAGCAGTTAGTTTTTCTGCTTCATCACTTGCGTCGTTTAGTATCGATTCTTTTTGAGAAATAATTACTCTTGATTGCTCAAGCTCTAAAGGTAAGCTTGATTCAATGTCAGAAACAATTTCTTTTATTCTTTCTACATCAATTACACTCTTACCAAGCATCTTTTTAGAAGATGATAAATATTCCTTTAAATCATTTAATTTTTCTAATACTGTCATTTTTCCTCCATTAGTTTGTTTTTTGAAAATTCATATATTTTTTCAGGTATAAAATTTTTATAATCACCTCCAAGCATTGCGATCTCTTTAACTCTAGATGAGCTGATAAATTGATTTGGCATTGCTGAAATTAAACATATTGTTTCTATGCCATTATTAATCTCTCTGTTTATTAGAGCCATTCCTCTTTCATATTCAAAATCATTACCAATTCTTAATCCTCTGATAATTACTTTAGAGTTAGTATTCTTAGCAAAATTAACAGTAAGTCCACTGTAGGATGAAACGCTAACATTTTTTAAATGGTCAACGGATGATCTAAACATTTCAATTCTTTCATTTACATTAAATAAGGTATTTTTATCAGAATCTTCATAAACCCCTATTGTGACATGGTCGAATATTGCAGACCCTCTTTCTGCAATATCTAAGTGCCCCTTAGTCACAGGGTCAAATGTTCCTGGGAATATCGCATTATTCATTTGGTTCTCCAATTAATTTATAAATTGATAGCCTAGAGTCACCATACTTCTTATCTCTTACTTTTTTAAAATCAATGTATTGATCTGGTAATACATAATCTTTATAGTGTTCATAAATTAATAATCCGCCCTCTTCTATTGTCTTAGATTCAAATATTAAATCAGCTATTCTCGGAAACTCTCTATGCTCGTAAGGTGGATCAGCAAAAATAATATTAAATTTTTCATTTAATTTTGGCACTAAAGAATATACGTCACCTTTTTTTATTTCGTACTTGTCCTTAAATTTCTTTTCAAGTACTTTTATGTTTTTTAAATTTTTTTCTATCATTACAATTTTTTTTGGGCCAAATTTATCAAATTCTTCACTTACACTGCCAATACCAGCGAAAATATCTAAAATCTTTGATTTTTCAATAAGCTCCTGACTCAACATTGAGGTTATTGCTAATCTAACTTTAGAAGTTGTTGGCCTCATATAGTCCATAATTTATTTAATTATGAGATTTTTATTCCTAATTTTTCAATAATTAAAAGAACTAATTTGTACAATTTTGTTGAATATCGCTTTTTTATATGTTCTTTATATTCATTTAATAATGTAAAATTTCAAAAAATAAAATAATTTAATGAAGCAAAATCAAAACATCAATCAAGAAGAAGACAGATTATTTCTTGCAAGAAAAAATAATTTAGAAAAAATAATTCAAATGGGGGTAGATCCTTACCCAAAATCATTTGAAAGATCTCATTTATCTACTCAAGTTAAAGACGATTTAGAAAAGTTTGAAAAAAATAAAATAAACGAATCTTTATTAGAAAATTCTGTTATTGCTGGAAGAATTACTGCTATAAGAGGGCAGGGCAAAATGATATTTATTGACTTGAAAGATTATGCTGGAACTATACAAGTTGCAGCAAAGGAAGATGTGCTAAAAGATTTATTTCAATTAATTAAATTACTAGACATTGGTGATATTGCAGGTTTTGAAGGAAAAATTTTTAGAACCAGAAGAGGGGAGCCTTCACTAGAAGCTGAAAAAGTGACCATTCTTACTAAATCAATGAGGCCCCTGCCAGATAAATGGTCAGGATTAAAAGATGTTGAAAAAAGATATAGGCAAAGATACCTTGATTTAATTTCTAGTCAAGATTCATTTGAAACAGCAATTAATAGAACAAAGATTGTAAGCTTTGTTAGAAACTTTATGAATGAAAAAGGTTATGTAGAGGTAGAAACTCCTATATTGGTTGATATTCCTGCTGGAGCAAATGCAAGACCATTCTCAACAAGACATAATAGCCTAGGTCAAGACCTTTATCTAAGAATTGCTACAGAATTAAATTTAAAAAAGCTAATAGTAGGTGGAATCGAAAAAGTTTATGAGCTTGGAAGGGTATTTAGAAATGAAGGCATAGACCATAATCATAATCCTGAATTTACAACTATTGAAAGCTACGAAGCTTACGTTGATTATGAATCAATAATGAGATTAGTTGAAGAAATGGTTTCTGGGGCCTGTTTAGAAATAAATGGTTCATACGAACTTGATTACGGAGATGAAATCGGAATAATTAATTTGAAGCCACCATGGAAAAGAATTGAACTGAAAGAAGCAATTTTAAAATTTTCTGGATTTGATTTTATGTCAATAAAAAATATAGATGAACTGTCAGCAAAAATGAAAGAAATGAATATTCACGTTGAACCTAATTCCTCATGGGCATCAATGATTGATAAAGTTATATCTGACAAAGTTGAACCTAATTTAATACAACCAACTTTCTTGATTGACTACCCAGTAGAAATGTCTCCACTAGCAAAAAGAAAGTTTGTTGGTGGTGATATTGTTGAAAGGTTTGAAGCTTTCGTCATGGGTTCTGAATTGGCAAATGCTTTTTCAGAATTAAATGACCCTATTGATCAAAGAGAAAGATTTGAAGACCAAGAAAAAATGAGAAAAAAATTTAATGATGAAGAAATGGATAGACTTGAAGAAGATTTCCTTGTAGCAATGGAACATGGAATGCCACCAACAGGAGGGCTTGGATTAGGAATTGACAGGCTAATTATGTTGCTAAATAAAAAAACAACGATTAGGGATGTAGTTTTATTTCCTCAATTAAAATCCATAGACTAATTAAAAATGTTAGATATTAAATTTATTTTAGAAAACAAAGAAGAAGTTGAATCAAAATTATCATCAATGGGTGAAAAAATTGATTTTTCAAAAATTGAGAATTTATCTAACGAAAGAAAAATACTAATTCAAAGAATTGAAGAAATAAATTCAATCAGAAAAACTACTAGTAAAGAAATTGGGGAATCAAATGGTCAGCCTTCAGACAGTTTGATTAAACAAATGAAATCATTTGGGTTGGAACTTTCCAAAAAATCTCAGAAATTAAAAGATATTGAAGAGAATTTAGAAAACATTCTTCTAAGGTTACCTAATTTGCCCCTTGACTCGACACTTGTTGGAAAAAATGACAAACACAATAAAGTTATAGAAACATTTAATGAAAAAGATAAGATTAATTCTTCTGTGCCCCATTGGGATCTTGGAGAAAAATTTAAAATCATTGATCTGGAAAAAGGGGTCAAACTAACCGGTGCTAGATGGTATCTATTAGCTGGAAAAGGTGCAATGCTTCAGAGAGCACTTGTTCAATGGATGCTCAATGAGCACGTATTTAATAATGGTTATAAAGAAATTGCTCCTCCCTATATGGTTAATAAAAATACAATGACTGGTTCTGGTAACCTTCCTAAATTTGAAGAAACTTTATTTAGCGACAAAAATAATGATTTATGGTTAATTCCAACAGGAGAAGTTTCTTTAAATAATATGTTTGGAAATGAAATTATTAAGCATGAGCTTCCATTAAAATATGTAACTCACACACCTTGTTTTAGAGATGAAAAAAGTTCAGCTGGTAGAGATACTAGAGGCATTAAACGAGTTCATCAATTTGAAAAAGTTGAATTATATAGATATGAACATCCTTCAAATTCTATAAATGCTTTTAATGAAATGGTTTCCGAAGTATCTAAATTATGTGAGGCATTAAATTTCACTTACAGAGTTGTAGAACTTTGCACAGGAGATATTGGATTTCAGTCTGCTAAAACTTATGATATTGAAGTTTGGTCTCCTGGTTGCCAAGAATGGCTTGAGGTTTCCTCAATATCAATTTGTACAGATTTTCAGTCTCGAAGAACAAACACAAGATTCAAAGATCCTCTAGATAATAAAATAAAATTTCCTCATACTTTAAATGGGTCTGGCTTAGCATTGCCAAGAGTAATTATTGCAATACTTGAAAACAATCTTTTAGATGATGGAACTGTAAATATTCCTGAAGTTTTAAGAGATTACACTAAGTTTGATTCAATTAGTTAAATTTTTCCATAGCTTTTACGAAGCCATTATTTATAATTTCTAAAATACACAAGTAAGCTGATTCAATAGATTTTAAAGCAATTGATTCTTCATTTTTAGAAAAATCACCTAAAACATAATCAATATGGTCATTTTTATTTCCAGGCTTTCCAATACCTATCCTTAATCTATTATATTCATTAGTTCCTAATTCATATTCAATTGATCTCAGGCCATTGTGTCCTCCATGGCCTCCCTTTGTTCTAATTCTTATTTCACCTAAGTTTAGATTCATGTCATCAACCACAATAATAATTTTACTAGGCTCAATACTTAATTCATTTGAGATTTTTTTAACTGCAATTCCTGACTCGTTAATGTAAAAGAAAGGTTTTGAAAAATACACTTCATTATCATTTATAACTGATTTAAATAATCCAGAGTATTTATTTTTTACTGTTTCTTTTTCCAATTTATTGAATGAAAAGTCCATGACCCAGAAACCAATGTTGTGTCTATTTTTTTCATATTTTGGCTCAGGATTACCTAAGCCAACTATCAGCCATTTACTACTCATTATTATTTTCCAATATCTCAATAAATTCTTTTTCAGTTAAAATTTTTACACCTAATTCTTGAGCTTTCTTTAATTTTGATCCACTATTTATTCCACTTACAAGAATATCTGTTTTTGAAGAAACACTTGACTGAAACTTTCCACCATTATCTTTTATTGATTGCTTTATAGATTGCCTGCTAAAATCTTCTAACTCTCCAGTAACACAAATATTTAATGAGCTCAGGTTCCCTTCGATTTGAGTATTTTGGGTAGTAAAATTAAATCCAATTTTTTCTAAATTTTTTAATAAAATTATATTTTTTTCAATTTGAATCCAATCTTTTAAGCTCTCGTAAATTTTTGGCCCTATCCCGTCTATTTCTAAAATATTATCTTCCGAAGAATCAAAAATATTATTAATATTTTTAAAGTTTAATAATAAAAGTTCAGATATTTCTGACCCAATATGAGGTATGCCTAAACCATGAAGAAGTTTTTCCGGAGAAACATTTTTTGATTTATTAATTGAATCTAATAAATTGTTTGCACTTTTATCTTGAAATCCCTCTAATTTTATTAATTCCTCATACTCCAAAGAATATAAGTCGGCAATTGAATTAACTAACTCATTCTCAAAAAGTATATTTATTATCCCTTCTCCTAAACCTTCAATTTCTACACAATTTTTTGATGAAAAATGCTCTAATGATCTTTTTATTTGATCATCACACTCGCTATCAAGACACTTTGTAAATGGGTCATCTGGTTTTTTAAATAATTTTGAATCGCACGCTGGACAGCTTTCTGGCATTTTAAATTTTTTTGAATCAGGACTCCTTTTATTACTTTTACTTACTTCAATTACTTGTGGGATTACATCACCAGCCCTTTCGACAACAACTTCATCACCAACCCTAATGTCTTTTAAATCAATATAGTCAATATTGTGTAATGAAGCAGATTTAATTTTGACTCCATCTAAGTCGACTTCTTCTAATTCGGCATAGGGGGTGGCAACCCCAGTCCTTCCTAAGCTAATTTTAATATCATTAAGGATTGTTGTTTTTCTTATTGATGGTAATTTATATGCTGTTGCCCATCTTGGATCCTTTGCTGTTGAACCAAGATCAATTTGGTCATGGATGCTATTAACTTTTATAACAAGACCGTCAATGGAATAATTCATATCATCTCGAGCAGCAATCTTGTCTTCAATTAAGTTTTCTAAATCAGAAAAATTATCTACAAGAATTGTATTTTTATTAATTTTAAATCCCCAATTGTTAATTTTTTTTAAAAGTTCATAATGCGTAGATATATTAAAATCGTTTGGATTACCAACAGAGTAGAAAAAAGCATCTAAAGGTCTTTTTGCAGTTTCACTTGAATCAAGTTGACGCAAAGCTCCTGAGGCAGCATTTCTTGTATTACTATATTCTTGCATACCCATACTCTCTCTTTCTTTATTGAATTCTTGAAATTTATTTTTTGGAAAAAAAACTTCTCCTCTTATTTCAAAATTTTCTGGAATATCTTTATCAATTATTTTTAGTGGTATGCTTTTTATCGTCTTCAAATTGTTAGTTATATTTTCTCCTGAGGTCCCATTGCCTCTTGTTGCACCAATAACTAAATTGCCATCCGTATAAGTTAAAGATATTGCAAGTCCATCAATTTTTTCTTCAACAACAAATCCCTTAATTGATCTTGAGATATATTTTTCGCACCTGTCCTTCCAGCTAATTAATTCTTCCGTGCTGAATACATTAGATAAACTTAGCATCTGATTCTTGTGCATTACCTCATCAAAAGATTTTGAAGGGGGAGCCCCTATCCTTTGTGTTGGAGATTCTGGAATGATTAAGTGCGGATTTTCTTGCTCTATCTTTATTAATTCACTTATCATTAAATCATATTGAGAATCAGAAATATCTGGGCTTTCAAGTACATAGTAATTAAAATTAGCCTTGTTAATTTCTTTTCTTAAATTATCAATTTTATTTATGATTAATTTTGGATCTTTAAATTTTTCCATGATAAAACAATATTACAATATTATTCTTTGAGAGGAAGCTAATGGCAAGAATTTTTCCAATAAAAGGAATTATGTATAATTCTGAACTTGATAATGACTTAGGTAAATTTCTTTGTCCTCCTTTTGATGTTGTTGATGATAATGACAAGAATAAGCTTTATGGTATCTCTGAATTCAATGTAATTAGATTGGAAAATGGTAAATCCTTTATATCTGACGATAATGATGAAAATAAATATACAAGGTCATCTAAATTTTTAGATGAATGGCTTAGTAAAAGTATATTAATAAAAGACAATGAAGAGAGCCTCTTTATACTAGAAGAAATATTTGAGAATAATAATAAACATATTTCTAGAAGTTCTTTAATTTGTAATGTAAAAGTTGAAGATTATGAAAAAAGGATTGTTTTGCCTCACGAAAAAACCAGAGAAAGGCAAAAAAAAGATAGATTTGAGTTAATGAAAAATACTAAGGCTGTTTTTAGCCCTATCATGAGTATGATTGAAGATAAAAATAAGAAGTTTATGCAATTTATCCATGATGAAAAAACTGCAGAACCTTATATTTCAGGTGATATTCCGTTTATGCATAAATTTAATTTATGGAAAATCAAAGATAAAGATAAAATCTCTTATGCAACTTCATTAGTTTATGATGAAAAAATCTTTATTGCTGATGGTCACCATAGATATGAAACATCTTTAAATTACAAGCAATTTGACTCAAAAGTTGATAAAAGAATAATGAATATATTTTCATCTCATGATAAAGGTCTATTACTTTTTGGGTATAGTAGGGCGATTAAAAATTTGAATAAAAAAAATCTTGATAATTTAATTCAGGAATTATCAAATAAATTTTCTGTAAAAGAAATAAATTGGGAGGAATCTTTAATTAATTGGAACCAATCAACCGAAGAAATAATTTTAATGGAATACAAAGACAAAATTTTTACATTAGATAAAGGGGTTGAAACCATTTCTACATATGAAAAGCTTCATAGTGTATTTGATGATTTATTAGGAAAAGAAAATGTAATTAATCATATTGAATATATTCACGATAACGCTTCTTTGAAGAAAAAGATTAAAAATAACGAAATTCAGTTGAGTTTTTCAATGAATGCATTATCTAAAGAATATTTTTTAAATTGTGTTTCAGAAGGTAAACTTTTACCTCCTAAATCAACATTATTTTACCCTAAACTTCCTACTGGATTAGTTATACAATATCTTTATGAGTAATGTATTTGAAAATATTAAAGAAGCCCCAAGAGATCCAATTTTAGGATTAACTGAAGAATTCAAATCTGATAGTAACTTGAATAAAGTAAATTTATCAGTTGGAGTTTATCAAGATGATAATGGCAAAACTCCAACTTTTGAATCCGTAATTTTAGCTGAGAGAAAGCTTATAGAATTGAATTCGAGTAAGACCTATAAGCCAATTGATGGAGACTCTGTTTTTCTTGATGAGTCTTTAAAGTTAGTTTTGGGAAAAGAACTTTATTCTGAATTTAAAACTAATACTTTTGGTTTTAACACTCCTGGGGGAACAGGTGCATTAAAATTAGCTTCTGACTTTTTATTTAATTTTTCTAAAAATTCCAAAGTATGGTTGAGCAATCCAACTTGGCCAAATCATGGCCCAATTTTTACCTCTTCAGGTTTTAATGTTGAAAATTATAAATATTTTGACGATAACAATAATAATATTGATTTTGAGGGGATGTTGAAATCTATTGAATGTATTCATGAAAATGACATTATTGTTCTTCATGGATGTTGTCATAATCCAACTGGGGCAGATTTGAATACGGATCAATGGGTTCAAATTGCTGATGTAATTAGTAAAAAAAATTTAATAACTATTTGTGATTTTGCTTATCAGGGCTTAGGTGAAGGAATCGAAAATGATGCTATTGGGGTAAGAACTTTATTAAAAAAATTAGATAATTTGATTATTTGTTCAAGTTATTCAAAAAATTTTGGACTTTATAGTGAGAGAGTTGGTTGCCTTATTTACCATTCAAAAAATATGAATAATTATTCATCTGTTCAGAGTAATTTTAAAAAAGTGGCAAGAACAATATATTCTAATCCTCCATCACATGGGTCAGACATAGTAAAAACTATCTTGTCTGATGAAAAATTAAAGTTATTATGGGTTGAAAATCTTGACGATGCCAAAAATAGAATCATAAATATGAGAAAATCACTTGTTGAAAATTTAGTAAAAGAAAATTGTAGTAGGAATTTTGAATTTATAGTTAACCAAAAAGGTATGTTTAGCTTTACTGGGCTAACCTCAGATGAGGTTGCTCAACTTAAAGAAAAATTTTCTATATATATTGTTAATTCAGGAAGAATAAATGTTGCAGGTGTAACATCAAAAAATGTTAATTATATTGCTAAAGCAATATCTAGTGTCACTTAAGAACTGTTAAATAATACTTTTTTGACCCCAATCTTATTATCATAAATTTACTCTTTAAAAATAAATTTTTGTCTAATAATGTTTGAGTATCTGTGATTCTATTCCCGTTTATATATACAGCCCCTTGTTCAAACATTCTTCTCATTTCAGACATTGAATTAAAAACATTATTATCTGTCAGAAATCTTCCCAAATTTACCTGTGATTCAGTAATTGATTTGTCTTCTTCAAATGAAGGAAAGCTTTCTGATAAATCTAAAATATTCTGCTCTGAAAGATCGTTATAATTTTCATTGAAAAAATATTCTGTAATTTTCTTTGCTTCAGATAATCCATCTTTTCCATGAACAACTTCAATTAAATTATCAGCTAATATTCTTTGTGCAGATCTTTTTTTAGGATCACTAATAAATTCCTGATTAATATCATTAATTTCATCTAAATTTAGATTAGTAAAATATTTAAGGTAATTCATTACGTCTTGATCAGGTGTATTTATAAAAAACTGATAAAGTTTATAGGCTGATGTCTTTTCAGGGTCTAATGTTGGAGCTTCTCCAGCAGTTTTTCCAAATTTTTCACCTGAACTTGATGTGATCAAAGGAAATACAATTCCGTGGGCTAAATATGTTTTGGGTCCAGGATTTTTTTTATTAATTAAATCTACCCCAGCAAGAATATTTCCCATTTGATCACTCCCTCCCATTTGCAGTTTGCAATTATAATTTTCGTATAAATGCATAAAATCAAATGCTTGTAATGTCATATATGAAAACTCTGTGAATGAAATTCCTGTTTCTCTTGTAACTCTTGATTTTACTGACTCTTTTTTTAGCATGTAGTTCACCGTGAAATGCTTTCCAGCATCTCTTAAAAAATTTATAAGGGTAATTTCTTTCAACCAATCTGCATTATTTAGAATTAAAGCTTTATTAGATAATTTATTATCAAAGTCTAAAAATTTCTTTAATTGATTCTCTATTGAATTTAAATTTTCTTGGATTTGGAAATCTGTCAATATTTTTCTTTCTTCAGATTTTCCACTTGGATCTCCAATTAATCCTGTTCCCCCACCAACCAAAGCAATAGGGGTATGGCCATATTTTTGAAGCCTTACCAAATTCATTATTGGCAGTAAATTACCAACATGTAAACTTTTGGAAGTAGGATCAAAACCTACATATCCAGTAACTTTTTCATTAGAAAAAAAATCTTCAACTCCTGGAGTCTTATCAAAAATTAGTTCACGCCATTTTAACTCATTAATAAATTTCATTTTCAATTTTCTTCTGATACTTTTTTTAAATCCTTATCCATTTGAGTTATTAAATCTTCTTTATTTTCAAATTTAATCTGCCCTCTTATATAGTCTTTAAAAATAATCTTTAAATTTTCTCCATAAATATTTTTATTGAAATCTATTATATATGTTTCAATTGTTTTTATTTTTTCATTAAAAGTAGGATTATTTCCAATGCTTGTAATTGATAAAAATTTTTTACTCCTAAATATAGAATTTGTTTTATATATTCCATCTTTTGGAATGACAATTTCTTTTGAATAATCTAAATTTGCAGTTGGGTAACCTAATTCTCTACCTAATTTTTTCCCTTCTATAATTTTTCCCTGAATAAAGTAATCTTTTGATAAATTTTTATTCACAGTTATAATTTCACCCATTTCAATTAGTTTTTTTAATTCAGAGCTAGAAATTTTGTCATTATCATCTTTTTTGATGTTTATAGTTTTTAAATTGCAATCATATTTTTTTAAAATATTTCCAAGTCCATTTTTTTTACCTATTTTATCTCTTCCAATCGTTGCATCTTCGCCAATGACTAATAATTTGAGTTTAAGATGCCTTTTTAAAAGTTCAATAAAATTTTCTGCAGTTAAAATTTTAATAGTGTCATCAAAATCAATTGAAATAATTTCTTTTACACCAAATTCACTAATTAATTTTTCCTTTGTTTTGATGTCGTAAATACATTTAACTTTATTGTTGTTTATTACATCTTTAGGTGATTTTTTAAATGTAATGACTAATGGCAATAATTTGGTGTAATTCTTAAATTGTTTGAAAACTAATTCATGCCCTTTATGAACACCGTCAAAAGTGCCAATAGTTATAATAGACTCGGATTTTAGATAATGCTTTTTAATAACATCTATTGATTTCACAGTCTTATTAGGACGATTCTAATTCTTTATCAGCTTTGCTAATTATATCAACAGTTTCTTCCCAGTTTATACATGGATCAGTTATCGAAACTCCGTATTTTAGGTCTTCTGGTTTTTCAAGTTTTTGATTTCCTTCGTTTATGAAGCTTTCAAGCATCATTCCGGCTAAACCTGGATTAACGCCATTTACTCTTTGTCTCACTAATTCTTTAAAAGCAATATTCATTTTTTTATGATCTTTTCCGCAATTTGCGTGTGAACAATCTACTACAACAGATGGGTGCATACCTTGATTTCCAACTAAATTTAATGAATCAGCAACACTTTTTTCATCAAAATTAGGCCCTTGTGTGCTTCCTCTTAAAATAAGATGACTATATTTATTTCCAGTAGTGTGAATTATGCTACTTTGACCATCTTCATTTATTCCTAGGAAGGCATGTTCACCTTGTGCAGCACCCATTGCATCAACTGCAATTTGAATACTTCCTCCAGTGCCATTTTTAAATCCAACAGGCATACTCAATCCACTAGCCATTTGTCTGTGAGTTTGACTTTCTGTAGTTCTGGCCCCAATGGCTCCCCAAGAAACAAAGTCTGCAAGATATTGAGGAGTAAATGGGTCAAGAAACTCGGTAGCTGTTGGCATTCCTAATGATGTTACATCATTTAAAAATGTTCTAGCTTTCCTTAAACCTTTATCCATGTTGAAAGTATTATTAAGGTCTGGATCATTAATTAAACCTTTCCAGCCAACAGTTGTTCTTGGCTTTTCAAAATATACTCTCATGACAATATAGAAATTTTTAATGCCCTTACTGAATTCAGTCAATAATTTTGCATACTCAAGGCCTGCATCCACATCATGTATTGAGCATGGACCAGTGATTAAAAGAATTCTGTTGTCTTTCCCGTGAACAATATCGGAAATAATTTTTCTTGAGTCTGAAACAATGTTCTCTGATTTTTCAGAAATTGGTATCTCATCTATAAAAACTTTCGGAGGTGTTATAGGTGAATAATCTTTTATATTTATATCTCTAATATTTTCCATTGCAATACTATATATCTCTTTACTATTAAATAAAAGCTTTAACTCGCTTCAAAATCATTGCCACTTTTTCTTAAAGTTATTGCTTTCTTCAAATAAGGGTGCCTTATCTCTTTTTGTTTTATTTCAGTGTTCCACAATATTAAGATTCTTATACATTTATCTAGTCCATGTGGGACATCCATTTCATGGCCGCAAATTAATGGTACTGTGTCCCATCCCATTTCTCTTGCAGCAACAGCAGGAAATTCGTCAGAAATGTCTGAAGTAGTTGTGAAAAAAACAGCAGCTATATCATCACTTAACACTTCATTCTTCTCTACCATTTCAATTAGTAGTTCTTTTGTGGCTTCTTTAATAAGTTCTTTGCTATCTTTTTCTACTGTTGTAGCACCTCTAATGCCTCTTACACTATATTTTTTTGAAAATTCACTCATTAGCTTTATTTTAATAAACCTTTAATAAACTTAACAACATTATCTATCTCATTATTTTCTGAGTAAGAAATTACGTCAATTATTGCACTACCTATCACTGCTGCATCCGCATAATTTTTAAGTTCTTTAATATGACTATTTTTTGAAATTCCAAAACCTACTGCAACTGGTACATCGGAAAATTTGCTTACCTGATTAACTTTTTTATTTAAATCTTTTGATAATTGTTCTCTTGTTCCAGTCACGCCTAAAACGCTTACACAATATATAAATCCTTGACCAATTTTACATGCATGTTCAACAGTTCTGTCTGATGCGTTTAATGGAACCAATGGTATAGTCTCAATATTGTATTTATTAGATGTTTCTTGAATAATTTCTAATTCAGTATTCGGAATATCAGCAATTATTACACCATTGACTCCTGATTCTTTGCATCCAGAAAAAAAATTATCTATGCCAATCTTAAGTATTGGGTTGTAGTAACCCATAGAAATAATTGGAGTGTCTTTGTTGTAATCATTTATTTCTGAAATGGTTTTCAATGTGCTATCAATGGTTACTCCATTTTTTAATGCAATTGAGCTGGACCTTTGGATAGTTTTTCCTTCAGCAATTGGGTCACTGAACGGTATGCCAATTTCAATAGCTGAACATAATTTTTCGTCAATAAGTTTAATAATAATATCTTTAGTTAATTCAACATTTGGAAACCCAGATGTTAGGAAAGGAATAATCCCAATACCATTCTTATTCTTATCATCAAGAATAGATGATGAAATTGATTTCATTAACTTGCTTGAGGCTCTATATCGGTAGGTGGTGACTTTTTATCTGAGATATTTTCAGGTTGTTCACCAGAATGTGCAAGTGTCTCACCCACTAAAGGCGGAGAAACTTCTTCGCCAGCAAAAAGTTTAGTAAGTTCATCTTCATCAATTGTTTCGTATTCTAGTAGATACTTTGCAAGACGTTCCATTTGGTCAGAATGCTTTATTAAAATTTTCTCTGCAGTATTTTCACCTTCAGACAATAGTTGATCAATTTCTTTATCGATTAATTCCTCTGTTTTTCCACTGTAGTCCCTTTGTTCTGTGCCATCTTTACCTAAGAAGACTGTTTCCTGTTTTCTTCCATAGGCTCTTAATCCTAATTTGTCACTCATTCCGTAAGTAGTTACCATTTCTTTAGCAATATTAGTAGCTACTTGAATATCGTTACTAGCTCCAGTTGTTATTTCTCCAAATTTAACCTTTTCAGCAATTCTTCCACCCATTGCAGATGCAATATAAGCTTTGAATTGACCTTTAGTTTGCAAATACCTATCTTTTTCAGGTAAATACCTAGTGTACCCACCCATTTGCCCTCTAGAAATAATAGAAACTTTGTGGACAGGATCTGCATGAGGAATGTTATGAGCAACTACTGCGTGTCCTGCTTCATGATATGCAGTAATTTCTCTTTCTTCATCAGTTATAACTTTACTTTTTCTAGCTGGTCCAGCAATAACCCTATCGATGGATTCAACAAGAGATGCAAGACCTATCTTTTTTGCACC
>Ga0310343_10000378_pt1 | contig 21092 bp, 22 predicted proteins | sample HC15DNA2025_MG_FD_203519 | JGI IMG/M metagenome (GOLD analysis project Ga0310343, IMG submission 203519) | Marine microbial communities from station ALOHA, North Pacific Subtropical Gyre - HC15-DNA-20-25_MG | ecosystem: Environmental > Aquatic > Marine > Oceanic | place: Pacific Ocean: North...
GGCAATCATGAAAGTTTGCTACGAGATTTACAAGATTTGTACGGCAATTGTGCTTGGGTACGAACTAAAGACCAGATACTTGATGAAGGATGGTTCGGAAGGCAGATTTCGGATCAAGCAAAAGAAAGGCTTGGTGAAATTGCGCTACTTGCTAGGGATCCCGTCGCTTTCCTAGATAAAGAGAATCCCGGCCCTAAACTAGTTGGTCGCCATGGATCGCTAACTGAAACGGAAGTTTATGTGCCATTAATCACTTCATTCAAAGAATGATCCATGACCTTGCTTGCTGTAGCATGTCAATATGGACGAACAAAAACAACACGTTAAAGCTGACCAAGCCGAGATAGTTGAAAATGAGAAAGAAACAAGCGAATCAGAAGGCGAGTTCATAGAACAACCTGCAAAAGTAATGCGAGTGGGGTCAATGCTACGGCAGCTACTCGACGAACTTCGTGAAGTGCAATTAGACGAAGGAAGTCGCGATCGCATGCGAGATATTTACGATACTTCTGTTCAAGAGCTCGGCTCTGCACTTTCCGCAGAATTAAAGAAAGAACTAGACCGCATAACTTTGCCATTTGGCACAGATGAAATACCGAGTGAGGCGGAGCTTCGGGTAGCTCAGGCTCAGCTTGTTGGATGGCTAGAGGGACTCATACAAGGCATTCAAGCAACGCTTTTCGCTCAACAGATGGCCGCTCAACAGCAATTGGCGAATATGAGAGCAGGTGGTGAGCTGTTGCCAGGCGGCTCCCCCGAAACGTCGTCTTCGCAAGAACAACAAGATTCTCAAGATCGGCCAGGGACTTATCTCTAACCATTGGCGTATTCGCTAATCTTGTTGTAGATATATTAATACTACAAATGACAAATATGTAGTTTGTCAAAGCTCAACAACAGGATTTTGTACCCGATGTCCAATTCATTCACACATCTTCACGTGCATACTGAGTACTCAATGCTTGACGGCGCCTCACGGCTCGATGAAATTGTCCAAGCAGCTGTAGAAGATGACCAACCGGCCTTAGGAATAACTGATCATGGAAATATGTACGGAGTACTTCCGTTCTATCGCGCATGCAAGGATAAGGGGATAAAGCCAATTATCGGAACCGAAGCCTACATGGCATACGAATCTCGATTTGAACGCCCAAGACGCGGGCGAGGGAAAGCGTCAGAATTCCCCGATTCAGGCGGAAATACAGATGAAGGGCGAAAACTTTATTACCACTTAACCTTGCTTGCTGAGAATAACACTGGATACAAAAACCTAATACAGATTGCCAGCCGCGCCTACATGGAAGGTTTCTATTACAAGCCAAGGGTCGACTGGGAAGTGTTAAATGATCACAGTGATGGTGTCATTGCTACGACAGGATGCTTAGGTGGTCAGGTTCTACAGTCTCTCTTGAGAGGTGATGAAACAGAAGCATTAGACAAAGCGGGAAGACTTCAAGAGATCTTTGGTAAAGATAATCTTTTCGTAGAACTCCAGGATCATGGTATTCCTGAGCAGAAACAAACAAATCCGGCATTAATGAAAATAGCAAGTCAACTCGGAGCTCCTTTGTTGGCAACTAACGACTGCCATTACACCCATCAACATGATCACGTCGCCCACGATGCATTGTTATGCGTTCAAACCGGTTCACTGATAAGCGATCCAAACCGATTCAAGTTTCATGGAGACCAGCACTATCTCAAAACAGCAGCTGAAATGAGATACCTATTTAATTCCGTTGAAGTTGCCTGTGACAACACTCTTTGGATAGCAGAAAGGGCAAACGTTGATATTGAATTCGGAAAACCTTTACTTCCAGATTTTCCACTTCCGGATCAATTTAATAACGATGATGAATATCTTCAGCACTTAACTTTAGAGGGAGCTAAGGAAAGATGGGGAGACAAACTCACTGAGGAAATTTCTGACAGACTTGCATATGAATTGCGCGTTATGAGCGATATGGGATTTTCTGCGTATTTCCTTATCACATGGGATTTGATTCGTTATGCGCGAGAGCAGGGTATCAGGGTTGGGCCCGGAAGGGGGTCGGCAGCAGGAAGCGCTGTAGCTTATGCATTGAAGATCACAGATCTAGACCCGATTGAATATGATCTTCTCTTTGAGCGTTTCTTAAACCCATCACGAATATCAATGCCTGATATAGATATGGACTTTGATTCTCGTTATCGCGACGCAATGATAAATTATGTGGCATCAAAATACGGGCGCGATCACGTTGCTCAAATAATCACCTTCTCGCAGATTAAAGGAAGAGCTGCAGTACGAGACGCGGCACGCGTATTAGATAAACCGTATGCTGTTGGAGACCAAATAGCTAAAGCCATCCCTCCACCTGTCATGGGAAGAGACACACCGCTGTGGGCATGTTTGACTAAAACGGAGCCTTACCAAGAAGGGTTCAAGGCGGCATCTGAAATACGCCAGATGTACGAGAATGATCCTGTTGTCAAAGAAGTAGTCGACGTTGCACTGGGTCTTGAAGGCCTTCGCCGACAGGACTCGATTCATGCAGCTGGGGTGGTTATCACCAAGGAACCTTTAACCGAATATCTTCCAATACAAAGAAAGCCCGAAAAGGATAAAGATATTGAGGAGACACCGGTTGTCACTCAATACGAAATGCAGTCGGTCGAGGACCTTGGCCTATTAAAAATGGACTTTCTTGGTTTGCGAAACCTAGATGTAATCACAGATAGCTTGGAGCTCATTAAAGAAACGGTCGGCGTTGAATTAGATATTGACAACTTGCCACTTGATGATGAGAAAACATTTAACCTTCTTGCATCGGGTGAATCTATAGGTGTATTCCAATTAGAGTCGCCCCCTATGCGAGCTTTGATGAGAGCTTTGGCCCCCTCAAGTTTTGAAGATGTGGCAGCTTTAGTAGCTCTGTACCGTCCTGGCCCTATGGCAGCCAATATGCATAACGACTATGCCGACCGGAAGAATAATCGGAAACCTGTCGAGTACTTCCACCCAGATGCTGAAGAATTACTCAGGGATACTTATGGATTGATGATCTATCAAGAGAGCGTGATGAGGGTTGCCCAGAAATTTGCAGGTTATACCCTCGCACAAGCCGACAATCTCAGAAAGGCAATGGGTAAAAAAATACGTTCTGCCATGGAGAAAGAACGCGAAAGTTTTACTTCGGGTATGGAGGGTATGGGATATGATACGAAATTGAGTGAAGAGGTCTTCGAAGTAATTTCCCAATTTGCTGATTACGCGTTCAACAAGAGCCATAGTTATGGATACGGATTAGTTGCATATCAAACAGCGTTTTTAAAGGCCCATTATCCAGTTCAATATATGGCTGCTTTGATGACCAGCGTTAAAGGAAGAAAGAAGGAAGATTCTGCAATATATCTAAATGAGTGCCGTCACATGGGTCTTGAAGTTGCTGTTCCTGATGTCAATACTGCCCAAATGAATTATTACCCTGATATTGAAAGTGGAAATAGAAGTCCGCGCATAGTTTACGGGCTTTCGGCGATAAGGAATGTTGGAGAGGGAATTGTCTCCCTTCTTATTTCAGAGCGAAATTCAAATGGTCCTTTCGTTGACTTCTATGATTTCTGTGAAAGAGTCGACCTGCAAGTCCTTAATCGGAGAGCAATTGAAGCTTTGATCAAAGCAGGTGCGTTTGATTCACTTGGTCATACAAGGCAGGGGCTACTAGCAAGTTATGAACAGATTATAGAGCAAACCGTGTCACGGCGTCGTGAGAAAGAAATGGGCGTAATGACATTGTTTGAAGTAGCGCCGGATGATGCCTCACAAGTTTTTGATGACAAGATCCTCATACCAGAAATCGAATTTGAGAGACAACAACGACTCTCGTTCGAGAAAGAGATGCTTGGTAGATACATTTCGGATCACCCACTGCGTGGATATGAAGGAACTTTGAGAAGAAAATGTGATGCTACAAGTCAGGGCGTTAGTTCTTTAGGTGAGGGTCAGGTCATAAAAGTTGGCGGCGTGATCACGGAAGTTAACAAGAAACAAACACAGCGAGGGGACTTGATGGCTACTATTTCTCTTGAAGACCTAGAAGGTGAAATAGAAGTCATAGTCTTTACAAAGGCGATGGCTCAGGTAGGCCATAAACTTGCAATTGATCGCCCTGTAATTGTGACGGGGCGTGTAGATAGGCGAGATGAGAATTCAAAGATAATTTGTCTCGAAGTTGAAGAGTTGAAAAGTGATCAAGAGAGCAAAGTCACGTCAATAGACGTCAAGATTCCAGAGACCGGAACGACTACTAAACATTTAGAGAACCTTGCTTCGTTATTGTCTGAGCACGCTGGTGAGTGCGATGTGTATGTGCACCTTGGGTCAAAGAGAATATGGCTCGGAGCTGATGTCCGAGTGGACCCTGATAGTGGTTTGCTCGGAGAACTGCGTGTTCTCTTTGGGGCAGAATGTATTTTGACTTGAAACTGCCAACTCCTTAAGTTGCGTAAAATGTAATTACCGGCTGAAATGGAGTTAGGAGATGGTTAGGTGCCATACGTTTGGGGCGGACATGGGATTTGAGGTTGAAACAAAAGACTGCACTGCTGTTACAGATGCCGAGCTAGGAGAACTTGAATCTTTATCAGTTGATTCACCGAATGCGCTTTCAATGGGCGTGCTTTCAAAGCAGACGGAGGAATGGGTTCTCCTTACAACTGCTCGCGAGAACGGAAAACTCAGTGGTTACGTATTCTGCACCCTTGAGAGGATAGGTGGAACTCCTGCAGTGATTATGGGTCTTGGTTCAGTCATGAGAAATAATAGGAGGAACGCTACTCTCAAAGCATTGATGAATGAGCTCTATCACAGAGCACTAATGGCTTTTCCCGACGAAGACGTTATTTTTGGAACCACGATTCTGTCTCCAAGCGGTTTAGAAGTTTTTAAAGATCTCACCGATGAACTTCCTAAACCTTCCTATAGGCCGTCCGGAGAAGAGCGTGCGTGGGGTCGTCGGTTCGCCAAAAGGCTTGGATTCTCTCCACTAGGGTTTGATGACAAGAAATTTATAGCGGTCGGAGATGGTTCAAAACCATGTGTATTTGACCATGAGAGCCTTAAACCTGAGAAGATTGATAATGATTTGTTAGGCATGTTCTTGGATCTTGATCATGAAAGCGGAGATGCTATGGTGGCAGTAGCTTGGGCTATGGCGGAGAAACTTGAAAAACTCGGGTCCTGAATCGCTTTCAAATTATCAAATTGTGTCTGGTCTTATGACCCAACGTCGAATGGTGAGAAATTTCACCAAAGAACCGTTGTTGCCTGACCAGGCTCGTGGTTTCATTAATTTGGCTAGGTCATCACCCAGGGCAGGGAACACCGAGGGGATAAGATATTCGCTCCTTGAGAATAAGAATATAGATATATATTGGGAAACAACATTGGGTGAGAATGAAAAAGAGTCATTTCCATGGCCTGGACTACTCAACGCTCCAACTTTGATAATCGTATGGGTCAATCCAAACAGTTACCTTCAGCGGTATGCAGAGGACGACAAAAAAAGAACTGGATTAGGGGCAGATGTAAAAAATTGGTCTACACCTTATTGGTGGGTTGATGGGGGAATGGCAGCGATGTCGATATTAATAGCTGCTGAGTCAGATAATTTAGGGTCTTTATTTTTTGGAATATTTAGCCATGAAGATGCATTAAAGGAGAAATATTCAATCCCTGAAGAATATAGAGCGGTTGGCACTATAGCGATAGGGCATCCGGCTAAAAATCAACGAGCAAGCAAATCTACGTTAAGGGGAAGGGCTAGTCTAGACGAACTTATTTTCTAAATCTTTAGACAAAGAGTAACGGTAAAGAAAAGAACGCTATATTTATTTAGATCGGAGGGACGTTGTCAGAAGCTCAAGAAAAGGAAATCACAGAAACAGGCGGAAAAATAGCCTTTGTTGACTATTTAATTCTTGATGATCCTCCTTATTTGCAGGCTCAAGAATGTACGAGTTGTGGGGCGAGATATTTTGACAGAAGAAATGCATGCGCTAGTTGTTTCGAGGATCAATTTCGCTCTGTGGCGATTGAGCAAGAGGGGGTTGTCACAAGCTTCAGCATTGTTCAAATGGGACCTATTCCATACGTTTCCGCAGTGGTTGATTGTGGAGGAACCAGTGTCAAATGCACAATCATGAACGTTGAGCCATCACCTAAAGATGTGACTCTGGGGATGCAAGTTAAGCTGATGACATATTCGATGGGAGAAGATAGTGAAGGTACGGAAGCAATAGCTTTCGGCTTTGAACCAATATAGAGAGGAAGAAAATATGGGATCAGACACAATTTGGATTATCGGATCTAACATGACCAGATTCGGTAAACACCCTGATAAAGATGTCGTAGATCTTGCTGCAGAAGCTAGCCGTGAAGCACTGAAGGATGCCAGTATTTCCCTCGCGGAGGTCGGAGTGCTCGGAGTCGGCAACCTCATGAACGCAGGTGCAGGTATTGGTCAGCAATTACAGAAACAGATAGGGCAAACTGGAATTCCGGTATTCAACGTTTCTAACGCCTGTGCAACAGGAGCAACTGCTTTGAGAGTAGCCATAATGGCAGTGAAGGCAGGAGAGACTGATGTTGGGATGGCAGTTGGAGTAGAAAAGTTAGCCGGTGCCGGCTTATTGGGGCAAAGAGGCCCAAAGCCTGAATCGGATACGTGGCAGCCAAGTGGTCGGTTCGGAGCCCTTTCGTCGACTGAAGGAAGGATAGGAACAAGTATCATGCCAGGCGTTTTCGCCCAAGTTGGTATGGAATACGGCCATAAATATGGAGGTACTAGCTTCGAGCTTTTCGCCAAAATTTCAGAAAAAAACCACTCTCACTCAACACTAAATCCGCTTGCGGCTTACCAGAAGAGGTTCACACTAGAGGAGATAATGAATGATGTTATGATCGCGTATCCGAATACAAGACCTATGTGTTCTGGAAATTGCGACGGAGCAGCAGCAATGATTGTTGTTAGTGATGAGAAGATGAAATCTTTGCCAATAGAAGTGCAAAAGAGGGCAGTGAAAATATCAGCTTCGGTGCTGACTTCGGACCCATACGTTGATGGATGCCAGATACTACCAGATGTGAATACATTGACTAGAAACGCGGCATCCCAAGCTTATGAACAAGCCGGTATCGGGCCCGAGGATCTAGACTTGGTTGAACTTCACGATTGTTTTGCAACTGCTGAACTTGTACATTATGACAATTTAATGCTTTGTGAAGAAGGGGGTGCTGTTGACTTCTTTGAGTCTGGAGCTCCCTGGCGTGATGGTGCCAAACCCGTTAACGTCTCTGGCGGTTTGCAATCAAAAGGGCATCCAATTGCAGCTACAGGGATTGCTAACATACATGAGATTGTTATGCACCTACGTGGTGAAGCAGGTGACCGACAAATTGAAGGTGCAAGAGTTGGGCTGGCTCATGTAATCGGACTCGGCTCTGCTTGTGGCGTACACATACTTGAAAAGGTCGCATAGTAGTTCTCTCGCCTCTCCTCTTATGTTGGGTTAGAGTTAAACTAAGCAAGAAAAATTATTTGGCGATATTCCTATCTTGATCAGTTCTGGGTTTTTGGGGACTCTAAACCTCGTGTAATCTCAATAAAAGGCTAACGAATGGAGTTGAGATGAGTAACACTGGAAAGTTCTATATAAATGGCGAGTGGGTAGAGCCCATCGGATCGGATACTGTCGACGTTATTAACCCTGCTACAGAGGATGCAATTGGAACGATTGCTCTCGGTACCCACGAAGACGTAGATCTAGCTGTTGCAGCTGCGCAGAATGCATTTGAAACATTCTCCCAAACAACAGTTGAAGAACGACTTGAATTATTGAATAAAATAACTGAGATAATCGGATCCAGATCTGAGGATTTAGCAACAGCTATAACTTCAGAAATGGGAGCCCCTACTGGCCTAGCTAAAGCCGCGCAAGCCGGTACGGGTCTATTCCATTTCGCTACTACCGCTGGTATTTTGGCAAACTTCAGTTTTGAAGAGGAATTAGGCAAAAGTTTGATTGTAAAAGAACCTGTTGGAGTTGTTGGAATGATCACCCCATGGAACTGGCCGATAAACCAAATTGCATGCAAAGTCGCTCCAGCTTTAGCAGCAGGTTGCACCATGGTTCTTAAGCCATCTGAGGTTGCTCCTCTAAACGCGATAATATTTGCTGAAATAATGCACGAAGCGGGAGTTCCAGCAGGTGTATTTAATTTAGTGAATGGCGATGGGCCGACTGTAGGGGCGTACTTATCAAGTCACCCAGGCATTGACATGATGTCATTTACTGGTTCAACACGAGCAGGCATTGAGGTAGCCAAAAATGCTGCAACTACCGTTAAGCGTGTAGCTCAAGAACTCGGAGGTAAATCTGCAAATATAATTCTTGACGATGCAAACCTAGAGGAAGCAGTAGGTCGCGATGCTTTCGGAATGTGCATGAATTCAGGCCAATCCTGCAATGCAGGTACCCGAATGCTTGTTCCTAATTCAAAGATGGAAGAAGCAAAAGCAATTGCGAAAGCTTCAATGCAAGCAGTAACGGTTGGAGACCCCACAAGTGATGGAACCACTATCGGCCCCGTTGTTTCAGAAACTCAATGGAAGAAAATCCAAGGCCTGATTCAAGCTGGCATTGACGAAGGAGCAGAGTTAGTGTGTGGAGGTTTAGGTAGACCCGATGGGCTTGAGAAGGGGTATTATGTCAAACCAACTCTGTTTGCAAATGTAACCAATGATATGCAAATAGCACAGGAAGAAATCTTCGGCCCTGTTCTAGTTCTAATAGGCTATGAAGACGATGACGAAGCAATCTCAATAGCCAACGACACCGTCTATGGATTAGCAGGTTATATCTCTGGAAGTCATGAAAGAGCAGTGCGAGTAGCGCGCCAAATACGTACGGGCAATATGCATGTAAATGGAGCGGGTCCAGACTTCAATGCCCCATTTGGTGGTTACAAACAATCAGGTAATGGAAGAGAATGGGGCACTCACGGCTTAGAAGAATTCATGGAAGTCAAAGCCATACTTGGAGGTCTCTCGGCCTAAGAGTTAAATGAGTCACCTCCCAAAGCTCAATATATGGTTTGAAGGCTCTCGGCCCAAGACTATACCTGCAGCAATAGTTCCAGTTATCGTAGGCACTGCGTCAGTAGAAACTGGTTTGACCCTTCATAGGTTTGTCCTTGCTCTCGTGGTATCAATTGCTCTACAAGTCGGAGTCAATTATGCAAATGATTACTCTGATGGAATTCGTGGAACTGATCAAAACCGTATAGGCCCAAGAAGACTTGTAGGGTCTGGGCTCATAAACGCCAATCAAGTAAAGTTAGCCGCTGGAATCTCATTCCTGTTAGCTGCTATTGCAGGGCTCGTACTTGCAATTATGACAAGCCTGTGGCTAATCCTTATTGGATGTATTGCGATTTTAGCTGCCTGGTTTTACACAGGAGGGTCAAGACCTTATGGCTACTCAGGTTATGGAGAGGTTTCAGTTTTTATTTTCTTTGGATTAGTGGCCACTGTGGGGTCTTCATACGTTCAAAGCCAAACCATTGAAACGATTTCCATGCTATGTAGCGTTCCGGTAGGTCTTTTGGCGTCAGCACTTCTGGTGGTGAATAATTTCAGGGATATTGAAACAGACTCAGAGACGGGCAAGCAAACATTTGCAGTTCGGTTAGGTAAAGCAAAGACTAAAATGTTCTTTGCGCTTTTGCTCTTGGCATCTTTGGGGATGTATGTATTGATAGCTGTGCTCTATACCTATCTTGTCCTTATCACTCTCGTAGTTATCCCATTGATTCTAAAATTAATTTCTGACATCTTTTCTAAAGAGAATGCACAAGATCTTATAAATATTTTAGAGAATACGGCGAAGCTTCATTTGTTTGCTGGAATTTTACTTTCAATTGGCTTAACGGCAGGTGTTTGATTTACTCACATTGATGAATTTCAATACGATTTCCAGCAGGGTCATGAAGAAATGACTGGAGTGAGGAACCGATTGGTTTTGGAGAAGTTACGGTTATTCCGGCGTCAGTGAGCATTTTGTATGTTTCTTTAATGTCATCTACCAGTAGGGCTAGGTGTTGTCCATTATCTTCAGGAACTGTTGCTTGACGAAGATGGATTTGTCTTCCGTCATTGGCTTGAAGCCAAGCTCCCGCTCTATCGTTTGGTTTAGCTACTTGTCGTAAGGAAAAGTATTTAGAATAAAAGTTAACCGCATCCTCCACGCTGTCGACGTTAATAGCAATATGGTGAATTCCTGATGTCATTTTTAGGCTTTTTCACCAGTAAACAATTGGGCTGAGCCTGGAGCAAACAGTTTTCGTTCAACTTTCCTGAATCCCGCTTTTTCAATCATGGACACAATCTCTTGGTGCGGTGGCAGGTATGAAACAGATTTTGGAAGGTAAGAGTATGCAGACTTATCGGATAAAAGGGCCCCAACTTTTGGAACGATTCGGTCAAAATAAATGTGGTGACCCCAGTTTAAGAATCTGTTCTCGGGTTCGGCTACATCAAGGAAGCCAATTCTGCCGCCTACTTTGAGCACTCGATTGACTTCAGCGAAGAATGGTTCCAGCTCAGTAAGATTTCTCAGAGCAAAACCACAGGTAGCACCGTCAACTGAAGCGTCTCTGATGGGTAACCTTAATACGTCTGATTGGCAGAGGGGTGAAGCGGACCGCCCTGCTTGCAGCATCCCCATAGAGAAGTCAAACCCCAGTGGAACCATTCCAGCATTTTCAAGTTCGCAACAAAAGTCTCCGGTTCCGCAAGCTAGATCAATTACTAATGATCCCTCTTTTAGTTCAAGAGCTTGAACGGTTTGTTTTCGCCAACGCACGTCTAAGCGAAAGGTCATGATCCTATTCACAAAGTCATATCTTGGGGCAATGCGATCAAACATGCCCTGAACTTTCTCCGCCTTTTCGTCTCCTGTTGGCAGTTCTGGATTTAAGTCCATATACATATCGTACTGATCGAAATATATTTAGACACTTTTTCTATAGGCTCTATTGGTGGAGAAATGTGTAAATCCAATATCCTCATAAATTCGAATAGCGGGTTTATTGTCTGCCTCAACGTAAAGCATTCCAAGATCTGCTCCTACATTCGCGAGGTAGTTCAGGCCCGATATTGTAAGCGGTTTACCAAAACCTCTACCATGAAAATCTGGGTCAACTGCTATTACGAAAATTTCTCCCACCGTAAGATCGCCCTGGTGGTGTACCTTTGTCCAGCAAAACCCTGCAAGACGATTTTTAACTTCCAATAATAGAAACCCTTCATCATCAAACCACTCCTCTTTGATGAGGTCATTTAACTTTGACGAATCTAGAGAGCCCTGCTCGGGATGCCAAGAAAATGCTCTTGAGTTGACCTCAAGAAAAGCTTCGTCATCGACGCCACAAATGAACTTCCGTGTTGGGATATCTTCCCCAGTCGGAGGAAATTTGCATCGCATTTGCCAGAGATCTCGATAGCTAGAGAAGCCAATGGAGTCCAGTAAATTATCATCATCTATTTGGGTATCTTCAATCCAAATTTGGACTAAGGAATCTGTAGGTACTAGCGATTCTTTTAAAGCTGCAGCCAATTCAACTGTGAGCAAATCGCGACTGAACCCCTGAGGTACCGTTATAGAAAGGTCAAAGCCTAAGGGAGCTTCATCGGAAATAAGAATGTTCATATCATTAAGTTACTGCCCGTATCCATACTATGTTGTGAACATGGCTAAGCCAAGAACACCTGAAGGGAGATGCAGGAGAACCAACGAAGAACTGAAAACTATTTTTCCTGAAGCAGAGTGTGAGTTGATATTCGAAACTCCTTTTCAACTATTGGTTGCAACCATACTTTCTGCGCAGGCCACAGATAAATCTGTGAATAAGGCAACGCCAAAGCTATTTGAAGCTTTCGGAAGTCCTGAGAAACTAGCAGAAGCAGAAATTGATGAAATCGAGCAGCTAATCAAGACCATTGGTCTGTATAGATCCAAAGCTAAGAATTTACAAGGGATGGCCCAAAGGTTGCTTGTGGACTACGCAGGAGAGGTCCCTTCCGATATGCATGATCTGGTAAGCCTCCCCGGTGTGGGAAGGAAGACAGCGAATGTTGTTAGAAGCGTCTCTCTGGGATTGCCAGGGTTGCCAGTTGATACGCATGTCAGTCGGATAGTTCAACGACTTGGAATTACCAAGGAAACTGATCCAGTGAAAATAGAAATGGCAGTGGGCTCTATGCTGCCAGATGATGAACATGGCGATTTTAGCCTCAGGGTTATCTTGCATGGAAGACAAGTGTGTTTTGCTCGAAAGCCTAACTGCGCCGAATGTGTTCTGAGTTACTTTTGCCCAGCCGCTTTCAAAGTTTAAGCTCACTGGAAGCTCGTCTTAAACGTCTGGAAGCAGCCACTAGAGATCTTTCAACTTCAAATAGTTCGTGAGAACTGCCTTCCAGCCCAGCCTCCTCTAGAGACTTTGCCGCAGAAATTACTCTTGAAACAAGGTCATCAATTTGGAAATCAATAGATGAGAGCTCAGCTTCGCATTGTTGGATTAACAATTTATCACTTGACATATTAACTTCTTAACCTAAATTCCACCACAAGTCACTTTGTAGGGGTATACCGTATAAGTGTGCTTAAACGAATAGACCTAAAGCAAAACGATATCAGTGCCATCAGTTCGGCTCTTTCGGCTGCATCCATAGCAAATGTTGATGTTGAACAGACTGTCCGAGCAATAATCAATGATGTGAAGGTACGGGGAGACGATGCTTTGTGCCACTATGCAGAAAAGTTTGATGGGTTTATCCCTGAAAATTTTTTGGTCAGTGATGCCGAAATTGATGAAGCTTATAAGAGCTGTGAAGCAGATCTGATTGACGCCATGGAAAAGGCGGCCGAGCGCGTTAGGGAATTCCACAGGACCCAATTGCATAATAGTAGTTCATTCGACGAAGGTAATTTGGAAGTCCAGACTGTATATCGTCCTGTAGATAGAGCAGGGTGTTATGTACCAGGAGGTAGAGCCTCTTATCCATCAACTGTCCTGATGACTGTAATACCAGCTGTCATTGCCGGTGTAAGTGATGTTGTAATCTGTACACCCCCAGGAGAGGATGGCAAGATTAGCCCAGCAGTATTAGTAGCAGCCAGAATAGCTGGGGCTAGTTCTGTCTACGCAATAGGAGGAGCGCAAGCCGTATCTGCTATGGCGTATGGAACCGCAAGCATATCCGCAGTCGACGTTATCGTTGGCCCCGGGAATATCTATGTCGCTACTGCACAACGGATGGTTTCACAAGACGTTGGGATTGCCGCAGCTTTTGCAGGCCCATCGGAAATAGCTGTGATCGCTGATGAGACGGCAAACCCTAAATTTGCTGCGATTGATTTGATGGTTCAGGCAGAACATGGCCCCGATGGTCAGGCATGGTTGATGTCTCCAGATGAAAAAATTATTGAAGCTATACTCCAAGAACTCAACATTCTCGTAAATAAATCAAAGAGACGACAAGAAATTATGTCAACATTTGATGAGGGCGGTTTTGCTGTACTCGTAAAAGATCTATCCCAGGCATTTGATGTTGCGAACACAGTCGCTCCAGAACACCTCCAGTTAATGATAGAAAATCCAGAGGATTATCTCTCTTTTATCCAGAATGCTGGAGCTGTTTTCATGGGGAATATGGCACCTGCGTCAGTGGGTGATTATTACGCTGGGCCATCACACGTATTACCTACCGACCGAAGCGCACGCTTCGCAAGTGCGCTAACGATACATGACTTTGTTAAAGACATCCATGTCATTTCAATGGGTGCGAATGCCCTTAAGGAAGCTGCTAACACCATTATAAAAATCGCAGATGAAGAAGGCTTGGAAGCGCATGCTGAATCAATTCGACTTCGGATCAAGGAACTAAATGACTTGGCCTAATATAAGGGATGACCTTAAGTTATTCGAAGGGTATCACTCTCCTCAACTTGCAGTGAATGTGCGATTAAATACCAACGAGAGCCCGTTACCTCCTCCGGATAAGTGGGTTGACGAAATCCAAAAGGCAGTCTCCACTATTGAATGGAATAGGTACCCAGACAGGAATGCATTTGAATTAGTTTCTCAGTTAGCTGAATTCCATGGTGTACAGCCAAATAATGTTATACCGGCAAATGGTTCAAACGAAATAATCCAATCCATCTTGCTTGCTTACGGAGGAAATAATCGATCCACAATAATTTTCGAACCAACCTATGCAATGCATGCCCACATTGCCAGAATTACCGGTACTAGGATTATCTCCTGCGATCGGGGCGAATCCCTTCTGTGCGGGTCCGACGAATTGGAAACTCTTACAACAACAAAACCAAATATAATATTTCTCTGTTCCCCAAATAATCCAACAGGAATTACCGAACCGAAAGAAACAATTATTTCTGCTCTAGAATACTGTTCAAAAAGTGGTTCACTTCTAGTTGTTGACGAGGCCTATGGAGAGTTTTCTGACTGGTCAGCAATAGAGCTCGTGGAGAATGATGCACCAATTGTCGTAACCCGAACATTTTCAAAAGCTCATGGTTTCGCTGCAGGACGGTTGGGATATGCCGTTGGTGCAACACGGGTTATAGACGGAATGAAAGAAGTATTGCTTCCCTATCATCTAGATTCTTTCAAGCAAATAGCAGCTATAACAGCACTTAAATATAGAAGCGAAATGACTGAACGAGTCGAATACCTGAAGTCGCAAAGAGAAAAGACATCTGAAGAGCTCAAAAACCTTCCTCTTGAAGTTTGGGATAGTGCTGCAAACTTTATCTTATTTAAGCCACTAGAGACTGTCGGTATGTCCGGTAATGACCTTTGGAAAGCACTCGTAGACTATTCGGTACTAGTCCGTAATTGTTCAAACTGGCCAAATTTAACTGATTGTTTACGAGCTACAATAGGCACAGAACAGGAAAATAACTCGTTTATTGACTCACTTAAGGCGATACTAGGATAATGAAGAAAAGATCAGCGACCTTCAGGCGCGAAACTAAAGAAACTCTAATTGATATCTCATTGGATTTGGATGGTGAAGGTAGAACCCAGATTGAAACTGGTATCCCATTTTTCAACCACATGCTTGACCAGCTAGGACGACATGGAAATTTTGACTTAAACATAGAAGCAAAAGGTGATCTAGAGATTGATGCGCACCATACCGTGGAAGATGTTGGTATAGCCATCGGGAAATGCTTCAAAGAAGCAGTCGGGGAAAAACTTGGAATCCAACGTTTTGCTAGCTCTTCGTGCCCGCTTGATGAAGCCCTTGTGGACGTTTCTCTAGACCTATCAGGAAGACCTTTTCACTTCTATGATGTTGAAGCACCAGGGCAGAAAATACTTAGTGACCCACCATTTGACCCTCAACTCATCGAGGAATTCTGGAGAGCCTTTGTGATGTCCAGTGAGATAACTGCGCACCAAGTGCTCATACGAGGAAAAAACACTCACCATATTATTGAATCATTATTTAAAAGCACTGCACGAGCTCTAGGGCAGGCAACGAGGGTTAAGGGGGGCAGTCTACCTTCCACAAAAGGCGTTCTATAAATGGTTAAAGTAGCCGTACTTGACTACGGCATCGGAAACTTGCGTTCAGCACAAAAAGCATTTGAAATATCAGGTGCTGAGGCTCATTTGACTGCAGATAAAGACTTGGTACTAACCTCGGATGGTGTTGTGCTTCCCGGCGTAGGAAATTTCGGAAAATGTGCAGAAGCCCTAACTGATTCGGGTGTAAGAGAACTAGCACTTCTGGCGGTAGAAAATGGTCTTCCTTTTCTTGGAATTTGTGTAGGCATGCAACTTCTTTATGAAACATCAGATGAGTCGCCTTCCGCTAAAGGTTTAGGTTTATTCTCAGGGAAAGTGAAGATGCTTAAAAATGCTCCAAGAGTTCCGCAGATGCAATGGAATCAAATACAACTCCAAAACGATTCACCATTGCTCAAAGGTTTAGAAGACGAGTGGTTCTATTTCGTTCATTCATATGCTGCGGAACAAAGCCACCTCGAAAGCATAACTATTGCAACATGCACCTTCGGCTCATCAGTCATTGCTGCAGTTCAAAAGGGTTTAATATTTGGAACACAGTTCCACCCAGAAAAGTCAGGTAAAGCAGGGCGATTATTGTTACAAAATTTTCTTAGAATCTGTGAAAGGTCTAAATGAGCTTTGTCGTATACCCAGCAATTGATTTGATTGATGGTAAATGTGTTCGTCTCTACCAAGGGGACTACGCAAAGACAACAATCTATGGAGATGACCCTATTTCTCAAGCGCTGAAGTTTGAATCCGATGGGGCTAAATGGATTCATTTGGTGGACCTTGATGCAGCAAGAACTGGCTCGCTCAAAAATACGACAGTGATAAAAGGTATTTGTGAAGAGCTATCAATCCCAGTGCAAGTAGGTGGCGGCATCAGGTCATCAGATACTGCAAAACTTCTCTATGATATAGGGGTTGAAAGAACTGTGATCGGAACAGCAGCAGTTGAGGATCCTGAATTGGTGCAACGAATAGCCAAACATGGTCATCGCGTCGCAGTCGGGGTCGATGGGAAAGATGGTTACGTTGCAACTCGCGGATGGAAAGTTACCACAGACCTTAAGGTAGCTGACCTCCTAAAGAGGCTTGAGACAAGTGGGGCGGAAGTTGGAATAGTGACGGAAATAAAAAGAGATGGAACCATGGAAGGTTCGGATCTAGAAGGTTTAACGCAAATTCTTGGCAATGTTAATATTCCATTAATAGCATCAGGTGGCTTAGGGTCAATTAACGATTTCTATGACCTTGTTGGGTTGCAAGAAAATGGCTCAAAGTTAGCCGGAGTTATAACTGGTAAAGCTCTTTACGAAAAGTGTTTAGATCTGAGAGAACTCATTGCCATAACAGAAGATCCAGAGCACGTTGAGCTAGAACATGACTAACGTCCGTATTATCCCATGCCTTGATGTCACCGATGGAAGGGTGGTGAAAGGGACCAACTTCGTAGATCTCAAAGATGCGGGAGATCCAGTAGAACTTGCATCAAAATATGATCAAGAAGGCGCTGATGAGATCGTTTTCTTAGACATAACTGCATCATCCGATAAAAGAGAAACTGTCTTTGACCTTGTTCGGCGGTGCGCAGAAGAAATTTTTATTCCCTTCACGATCGGGGGTGGAATTCGCAATGTCGACGATGCTAGAAAGCTTCTACGCGAAGGAGCAGAAAAGATTTCTGTAAATACTGCTGCAGTTGAAAGACCAGAATTGATCTCCGAAATAGCTGCAGAATTCGGAACTCAATGCGTTGTCTTAGCAATCGATGCAAAGAAGAGTGACAAATCTGACTGTAGTTCGGGCTACGAGGTCTATGTGCATGGAGGGAGAACACCCACAGGAATTGATGTAGTGGAGTGGGCGCAACGAGGTGAAGAATGCGGTGCTGGAGAAATTTTACTTACTTCTATGGGGCGCGATGGAACCAAAGATGGTTTTGATTGCATACTGACTTCAAATGTTTCTCAATCCACGAATGTCCCGACGATCGCGAGTGGGGGAGTAGGAACACTAGAACATTTCTCTCAAGGAGTGCTGGAGGGGAAAGCAGACGCTCTACTTGCCGCAAGCGTCTTTCACTATGGAGAATTGACGATACGCGACGTCAAAAATTATTTGATTGCATGCGGGATCTCAGTCAGGCCGGCATAGTCACAGAAATGCTTGACCCTTCATGTCGCCACTTTTCCAAGAAACAAGATAAGTTGAGACTGTGACGGAAACAAAAGAATCATCGAACAAAACAAAGACATCAAAGACTAAATCTAAGTCTCCTTCAACATCAAAGAGAGCAAACTCTGCAGTGCCCACTCCGTCTGAGCGTCTCCCAGTGAAAATGCTAAACGATAGAATACTCGTTGAAATGCCGGGCGAAGATGGAGAACGGCGCTCATCTGGTGGAATTTTAATCCCAGCAACAGCGCAAGTATCTCGACGATTAGCTTGGGCCGAAGTAAAGGCTACTGGTCCGAATGTGAGGACAATGGAAATCGGTGACCAAGTTCTATTCAATCCAGAAGATAGGTATGAAGTCGAAGTTCGAGGAAATGATTACATAATTCTTCGTGAAAGAGACATCCATGCCGTAGCCGCTGAACGACTTGATCAGGGATCAACAGGACTTTATCTCTAGAATGGAGTCTTCGCTTGAGCAATTCGTCGAGCATGCGAAGGCGCACACTGTCATTCCTGTTTGGAAAGAACTAGTTGCTGATCTCATCACGCCAGTATCAGCCTTCGAAAGGATTGTAGGTGACGAATCAGGTTTCCTACTTGAATCAGTAGAGCATGGCGAACGATGGAGTCGGTGGTCATTCATCGGAAGAAACCCTCTTCTAACCGTAAAAAAAGTAGCTAACCAGTTACTGATTGAAGGTGAGATACCTCTTGAATTTGACGATGATGGGAAAATTCTTGAATTAGTTCGAGAACTTCAACGGAACCTGTCGGCACCACAGATCGAAAACTTTCCTCCCATGTACAGTGGGTTACTTGGCTATCTTGGCTACGACATTGTGCGAGAGATTGAAGACCTGCCTCCACCTGCAAATGATGACCTGCAAGTGCCTGACGCAATTCTATCGATAATTGGTGAAGTGGCAGCTTTCGATCATTGGAGCCAAAGGGTCTTTCTTATAGCAAATGCCATTGTCAAGCCTCAGAGTTCAGAATCTGAAATTAAAGAAACATATTACGAAACTAAGAGCCGATTAGATTCTTTAATGCTTGATGGAGCAAAACCATTATCTGAACCCTTGCTAGACCCCCCGGATTTAAAAATAGATTTAGTAGAGGTGAAGCCAACAATATCAGAGAATGACTATTGCGAGATTGTAGAAAAGGCAAAAGATTACATTCTCGATGGTGATATTTTTCAGGTAGTGCTCTCCCAACGCTTCGACTTTGATCTGGAGGCAAACCCTTTTGACGTATATAGGGTCCTGCGCCAAATAAACCCAAGCCCTTATATGTATTTCGTAAAAAACAAAGAAGTTACATTGGTCGGCTGTTCTCCTGAACCACTGGTCCAATTGAGAGACAATACGGTAACAAGCCGCCCCATTGCCGGGACACGAAAACGAGGGTTAACTCAAACTGAAGATCAAGCCCTTGCTAATAGCCTGTTGGTAGACCCAAAAGAATTAGCTGAACACATTATGTTGGTGGATCTAGCCAGAAACGATTTAGGAAGGATAAGTGACTTTGGCACACTTCAAGTTGACGAACTAAAGACATTAGAACGCTACAGTCATGTCATGCATCTCACATCACAGGTATCTGGAAGGTTAGCAAGGGAGTTTGAGCCAGTCGACGTACTTAGGGCGGCTTTTCCTGCCGGGACTGTTTCCGGAGCGCCCAAAGTTCGAGCGATGCAAATAATCGATGAACTGGAGAAAACTAAACGAGGCCCATACGCTGGCATAGTGGGCTACTTAGATTTCAATGGAAACTTAGATAATGCAATAGCGATACGAACAATGGTAATCACCCCCAGAGGAGCATCGGTTCAAGCTGGAGCAGGGATTGTCGTAGATAGCGACCCAGTCGCAGAATATAATGAGTGTTGGGCTAAGGCTAAAGCCCTCATAGCAGCAGTTAAACCTGCGGAACAGATGACACGGGTTCGGAGAAATGCAAAAGGTTAAAAAGGTTTGCGCAGCCTACGAAAATGAAACATGTGTTCTCAAATTGCAGCGCGATGTAATCTCGGTTAGTGGTCCCGATGCAGGCAAATATCTTCAAGGTCAACTAACTCAAGACGTGCTCGCAATGGAAGAAGGAGAGTCAGCCTGGTCGTTCCTTCTGAATCCGGAGGGGAAAGTTAACGCTTGGCTAAGAATAACTCACATTGGGGAGCATAAATACCTTTTAGATATAGATAGTGATTCCGGAGAGATAGTTCTCGCAAGATTACTTCGTTTCAAGCTGCGAACCGACTGCGAGCTAACTCTTGAAAAGTGGGAAGGAATCACAATAATTGGAAAAGATGCAAGTTCTTTTGCTAGAAAACCCAGCTCAGAGCAAATTGTAGCTCAGACCCTCTGGCCTCAAATCAGCAGCGTTGATATTATAGGCGGAGACACGAAAGCGCTTTTCGAGAGGTTTCCTGAGCCGAAACAATCCTACGACTTCCTCAGAATAGTAAATTGCATTCCAAAGATGGGAACAGAATTACACGAGAAGGTAATTCCAGCTGAAACGGGGTTAGTTGAAAAGAGTGTTTCTTTCACGAAGGGTTGTTACACCGGTCAGGAACTTATTGCTCGCATAGACAGCCGGGGTAATAAAGTACCTAAGAATTTGATGCTAGTTGCGTGCCAAGAAAGTATGGCAATAGGGGATGAAGTGGAAGTAGATGGGTCTTCAGTTGGGAAACTCACCTCAGTCGCTTCTGGAAGTAATTTAACGGTTGGGCTGGCATATATAATGCGGAAAGCTTCCTTAGCGAGCGAGGGGAAAGTAAAAGGCAATACTGTGTCTATTAACTCCCAGCAAAATACTTTTCCTCTAGAGGGAATAGGTTGATGACCGAAGGAACCTACTTAGATTCGATACTTTCTTATCATAGAGACAGAGCAGAAAATGATCTCAGATCATTGGACCAACTACTCAAAGAGATATCTACCAAAGAAAATAATAGACCCAGTTTCCAAGAGAAAATTCTAGCTGAGAAGGGGCTTTCGGTGATTGCTGAAATCAAACGAAGATCTCCATCCAAGGGTGAATTAAAAAGCAATTTAGATGCGGTAGATCTTGCACAAGCTTACGAGCGTGCCGGTGCGGCATGTGTCTCTGTCCTGACGGATTATAAACATTTTGGTGGGTCAAGAGAGGATTTACTGAATGTTCGACGTTCGGTTGAAGTGCCTATCCTGCGAAAAGACTTCACGGTTGATTTCCGAGATATCTGCGATGCGAAGATCATGGGCGCTGACTGTGT
>Ga0310343_10000379_pt1 | contig 21079 bp, 34 predicted proteins | sample HC15DNA2025_MG_FD_203519 | JGI IMG/M metagenome (GOLD analysis project Ga0310343, IMG submission 203519) | Marine microbial communities from station ALOHA, North Pacific Subtropical Gyre - HC15-DNA-20-25_MG | ecosystem: Environmental > Aquatic > Marine > Oceanic | place: Pacific Ocean: North...
AGACGGTGGAACGATAGGTGTTGCCTCTGCTAATGATGCGATGACAATTAGTAGTGCTGGTATCGTAACATTTAAAGATGATATTCTAATCAAGGATGGTGGCACGATTGGTGTTGCATCTGCGGCAACTGCGATTACAATCGCATCTACAGGCATTGTAACATTCGTTGATGATATCATTATCAAAGATGGCGGCACTATTGGGTCAGTAACTGATGCTGACTCAATAACAATCGCTTCTGATGGTAAAGTCACATTTGGGCAACAAACAACTCATAGCAATGGTATTCTTGTCGCTGACGGTGGCACTATTGGTTCTGCTTCAGACACAGATGCTATTTCAATCTCATCTGGTGGTGTCGTTGCTATTTCTGCCACAACAGCAAATACAGATGCGACTGATGGTGCGTTGACTGTCGCTGGTGGTGCTAGTGTTGCCGCAGACTTTTCAGTGGGTGATGACCTTAGACTTATATCAGATGATGCGATTTTGTCATTCGGTGTTAATAGTGATGTAACTCTAACACACGTTCATAATACAGGAGTAAGATTGAGTGACAGCATGGCTCTGTTGCTAGGGACTGGTGATGACATATCCTTCTCTTGGGATGGAACGGATGGCCATCTTGCCGTTGCAGGCACACTTAATGTTGAAGGCTCTGGTGAAACTCTTGCTAAGTTTATTGATGACGGTGCTGTTGAACTTTATCACAATAATGTCAAGAAGTTTGAAACAACTGCCGCTGGTGTAACTCTTACAGGTGAACTTCAGACCACTGGTTTTGCCAGTTCAGATTTTGCCGCTGCGTTTATTGTTATTGAAGATGGCGGAACAGATGGCTCTGGCACTGACGCTGGAGATAATATTATAATTGAAGACGGTGGCACAGATGGTGCTGGTGCAAACGCTGGGGATGATTTATTAATGGAAAACGTAACATCGTGGGTAACATCTGGATTTACCATTAGAGATTCTTTTGGAAACCATTTGCAGACAGTCAATGGCGTATCGTAATGGCAGTAAGAAGACCAATAGTATTTGACACTCCAGATTTTGTCGAGCAACTACAAGTGCCTCAGGACGCTGGTACTCCAACTGGAAATATGACAGCGGGGGGTGGTCTTGCGGCAGCATTTGATGGTGATGTTGAGAATTACAATGCTGGTGCCCAACGAAATGCAACCAGTGGTAATATTGGTAAAGATTTTGGGTCAGGAGTTACCAAAACAATCACTGGCGTTATCGTTAAAATGCTTGGCAACGCATCAGTTGACGGTGGAGCCGGAACAGAAACCATGACGCTCACAGTTGAGCGTTCTGACAATGGAACAGATTTCACAACAATATTTACTGAGTCTAGTATATCAGTCGCTGCTGGCGCTGTAATTACAAGACGAGATGGGTTCACAAATACAGCGGCTGCGAGATTTGCTAGAATTAGTATATCTCATAGTGGCGGCGCTGAAACTCATGTTTCTGAGCTAGAATTTTATGAGGAAGTGGTGTCGCCACGAACCGACTCATCTGGTTTCTTTAGAGAATTAACAGATGCAGAGTTACTAGAATGGCAAACTGCCATGATAGACCACTATGCAGCTAATCCAACATCAACTTTATCTGTTGTCTCTAATAGTGGCACGATATCACCGACAATGACAGATACAAGATTGCAAGCTGGTGCGGCAAAAACTGGTTCTGATGGTTTTGTGGCCTCATTTCCTAACTCTAGTCAAACAGATGATGTGACAACCGTAACGGTCAACTTTGATAAAGTCTCTGGTGCGTTTGATACCTCTAACACAGGCACCGCTGACACTGGGTATAACTATCCACTTTTTTTCAGCGGTGAGGGTAACAGTGGTAGCATACAACCAATGAATCTTCAAGACTTAGTAGACTCTCTGATTGAGCCAACCATTGATTTGATGGTTGCTGCCACAGAATCTGATACCACCGCTGGAACTTTCACAATAGATACGAATAGCTCTAAAACTGGTTATACAGAAGTGTCCGGCTCAGGCACCGCAATATTTGTGGATACCAGAGCCGATACTTCAGCTTTTACTGCATCTGGTATTCCAGAAACATTAGACCAGTCAACAAATGTAAACTCATACTATCTTCATAGGAGAAATGCTGGAAGCACAGTGCCATCAACTAAATTATTGTTTCTAGATAATGAATATGCTGATCCAACGAATACTAAAGATTTTGATATACGACAATATAGTATCGCTGAAGCGACAACCTTGCTAGGAACTTGGTTGCAAGTCTATGCGGCTGAAGTTGCTGGTTATAAAATTACATACTCAATAACAACGGATGGTTCTGGTGGGAATGCTAGAGGCTCTAGTATGGTGGACACTAAATTAAATAGTAGTGTTTTTTCAACGACACTCCAGAATGTTGATGATTATAGAGCGCAAGAGTTTCCCGCTGGTTCGCCCGCAACCATTAACACATATACGTTAAGAGTTACTAAGGCATAGGAGAAAATAAATGGTTGATGTTCCAACAACAGATTTCGCTGGTTATCATGGAAGAAATCGTCCTTTTCCATTTTGTGGTAGGATCATTGAGGCATATTATACAAACCCTGAGTTGGATACGGTATGTGTGACTTATAGAGAGGATGAGCAACTAACTCCAGATGGTGAGCCAAGAGCGTATGATTATTATATGGAAGTTGATGAAGCTGATGTTAGATTTCAAGCTTTGCTGAAAGAATATTCATACGAGGATTTACAAACAACAACTGAAGAAAGACACAAGATATATCGTAAAGATTTTCAAAATATTGTTGGTGAATATATTAAGGAAAATGGTCTAACATCAAGTTTATCTGATGATAGACTCGTAGAAAAAGCCAGGGTTAAACTTTATGATGAATTCTTTTTTAATTTTGATGCAGAAGATCAGAAAAATAAAGAAGAATTATTTAGGTTAAAACTTAGGGTATTTGAAGCCGAAGAGTGTCAAAATGCCAGCAGGAGTCAAAAAGCAAAAATTAGAAAAGCACAAACTCCTATAGAAATAATTTATCATTATTATGACATTACTAAACCAAAGAGAAAAACACGCCCTAAAAAGAAGAGTGAAAAGTAATGTTTGGAATGCTTAAAATATACATGCTTATAGTTGTTGTTGGACTTGTTGGTGGTGTGGTGTATGCTGGTTACTACTATTATAAGGACACACAATCAAGAATTCAAACTTTGACCGAAAACAATGCAAAACTTGAGACAGCAAAGGCTATACAAGACCAAACAATTGATACCTTGATTGCTGATAGAGAAAAGTTTGACAAACTAAATAAAGAGTTGCAAGTAAAATTAGATAAAGCAAATGATTATAAAAATACTCTCATAGATAAATTACGCAAGCATGACCTTGCAAAGTTGAGTATGAAAAAGCCAGGCATGACGGAAAAGAGAATAAACAATGGAACAAAGAAACTTTTTAGGTCGTTGGAAAGTCTCACTGGTGCTACTCCTCCCGCTCCTGTTGTTAAGTAGCGGGTGTAGTAGTTGGCGTGAAGTTCTGCCAGTTGAAGTTAAGACTGTAGAGGTAGAGCGAAAAATACCGACACAAAATAGACCTCGACCTGTGAAACTAGATGATATATATTTTTATGTGGTGTCGGCAGATAATTTTGATGATTTTAGGAAAAGGTTTGAAAAAGAAAACGGAGACTTAGTTTTTTATGCGTTGAGTGTTAGGGACTATGAGACAATCGCATATAATATGGCAGAGCTAAAAAGATTTATTGACCAGCAACAACAAATCATTATCTATTATGAGGAGGCAGTGAAACCCACAAAGAAGGAAGATGCTGATGGGAAAGTTCAACGGAAAAATTAGCGCACAGTTTACAGCGCCAAAAACTTGGGTTTTAGAAAAAACTCTATCATTTAAAACAGATAAACTTGCGCCCGCAGATATAGAAACTTTCAAGGAAGTTAAGGCAAACGTCGATAATAACGGTAGAGTAACTTGTAAGACTGGCATGAAAACTGATCTTGCATCTGTTCCTCGGATTGCTTGGGCAGTGATTGCCCCTTGGGACGTTGCTAGAGCGGCTGTGATACATGACCATTTATATGCGGTGTTACGTTCTTACTATAACTCTGAAGGAATGAATAAAAAAACTTGGCGACGGGCTAGAAAACTGTCTGACAAAGTTTTTTTGTGGGGGATGAAATCCGCTGACCCAAAAGTGTCAGTATTTAAAATATATTCTGCATACTGGTCAGTCAGATTGTTCGGACGCTGGCCTGCAAGCTCTGATGTGAAGGAAAACTAATTATGGGTAAAAGACTTATGTCTGGTAAAGACGCAAAATCAAAAGGTAAAAAATTTTCTCACGGCAGCAATCGTGGTGAGCCAGGTGTTGTCAAGTGGGATGAAGAAAAGCACAAGTGGATTTATGTAGGTAAAAAGTAACAGATGACGTATTGCAAAAACTGTGGCCACGAATCACACTGTGGTAATCCGTTGAGAAAAATAATTGATAAGTCACAACCACATGCGGCTGGACTAACAGAGATTGAGGTTTGTAAGATATGTCGGTGTGAATTGTGTGAAGAAAAATCACAGGTGGTATATAAACGATACTCTGAACTCTGCTTTCATGATCAAAGTAACTGGGACTGGGAATAATGTTTAAACACGGTAAGATAACTCACGAATACGGTTTATCATATGCTCGTGGCATACCTTACTACACTTTGAAACAGATGCAGCAATCAGTGGCTAATGTACAAAAATTATACAAAAAAAAGCTTGACATTTTTGATACCATGTATTACCTAAATATAATTTCGTATGGTGAACTTCAAAAAAGTTATAAAAGTCAACATTTAATAGTGGACACAAGATAATGAAAAGGTTCATGCAGTATATCACTGAAGTTAAAAGTGAACGGATTAAAGTGTATCGGTTAGGAAGCAGACAGGACAATCTCATTGGTAAAAATGCAGCAAGTATTGAGGGAGTTATAAAATTCATTGACCAACAAGATAGACGAGGAATCGGAACTGGAAGTTACATATCTGCTTATGAAGTAGAGGTTATGGGGGGATTTGGAAAATATGCGTCTATGGAAGGAAGTAAAGACAAATCCCACACTCCGAATGAAAGTGGGCCTCCAGTAGGGAGAGACATATCAGGAAACCCAAATTGGCAATCTGTATGGTATTCTTTTCCAAAAGATGGTTCGTGGAAGTTAGTCAAAAAACTAAAAACTCGCTCTATATCAGAATTAGATAAAGAAACAGAGAAGTTAAAGATAGATGATGGTTTTGGAAATATTGCAAAGAAGTGGGAAAGTTTAGGTTGGGTAAAACAGAAAGAAGTTGCTGAGAAACTATTTAGATAAGGAAGTATAAATGTGGTTCTGGATAATATCTGCGATAGCGGGGGGTATTCTAGGTAATGCTGTAGATAGTTGGTTTTCAGAGACCAAACTAGGTATCTGGTTCTATGGTAAAGTTGCTGACATATCTGATTGGGCTGCAAAAAAACTAAAGTTGCAAACCTTATCAAGAGAGGAAGCATGGAAGAAGAAATATCCTAATATTGCAGAAAAGATAAATAACTTAGAAGATAAAATAAAATACTTAGACAGAATACACATGAACGACGGAAAATAGGAGAAAAATGATGGCGGTAAAGGAAGTTGTGGTAAGAACTAGACCAAATACAAGTGTTCCTTTTTGTAAAGCTACAGATAAAGGTTTGCCCGACGATCACGGTGCCCTTGAACTCGCCTCTGGTGAAGTCATCTCTTTTGATATAACCTTTAGTGAAGATGGACTGACTAGGACAACCACAACTATATTTAGAGATGAAGCGACAAGAGAAATTTACAATGATCATGGTGTTTTTAAGGCAGCGATGCTGGCATTAAAACAGGAAGATGAAAGTAATAATATTACTAAAACTGTAACTATTACCGAAGTTTAACACAGGAGAATAATATGAGTTGGCTAAAAGATAGAGTAAAAGAAATGTCCACATGGTCAGGTGCTAGCCTCATAGCATTTGGTCTATTGATAGTTTTAGGTGGCCCTTTCGTAGAACTGGTTGCTTATGCTGCTATTGTGTGGGGTATTATTTCAATTGTAACGAAAGACTAATGTAATGGCAGATTTGGAAACAGAGGTCAAGCTTCTCAAGAAAGAGTTAGAGGACCAACGAAAAATACATGACAGGTTAGACGTTGCGATTGAGAAATTGACCGATGTTTCCAACTCCATTTACCGTATGCTTGCGGTGCATGAAGAAAAACTATCAAGACAAGAGGAAGCTTTGGAGAGTCGCAGAGTTGAAGTTTCTACACAGTTATCAGAGTTGCACTCTAGAGTTACCACAAATACCAAAGAAATCATGGCAGCCGCCGCATCACAACATGCCGACCAAAATAAAGAGATACAAAAAATCAGAGAGGACCTTAATAAAAGAATTGGTGTTCTTGAAAAATGGCGGCATGTCCTTATAGGATGCTCTATCGTTGCAGGATTTATTCTACATAAATTTATGAACTTCTCTTGACATTATGATAATGTTTTGTTACTATGTCATATGTCTTATATTGATGTAAAATACCTAAATCTAATCAGTCCAATGCTTCCTCTTTTCAAAAAGAAAGGGGATAATCTTTGGAACTTTCGTTGTCCATATTGTGGAGACTCACAGAAGTCTCGCACAAAAGCCAGAGGATATGTGTTTCGTAAAAAAGCAGATTTGTTCTATAAGTGTCACAACTGTGGTGCCGGAGCAACATTAGCAAACCTAATCAAGCATGTAGACTCAAAAACTTACGATGACTATATACTAGAACGATATAGAGATGGAGGCACGGTTACCCGTTCTCCTGTTCCCAAACCGGAGTTTAAGTTCGATGCGCCAGTTTTTAAGAAGGATATTTTCAAATCACTTCGATCCATTTCGCAACTGGCCAGCACCCATCCGGCACGAAGATTGGTTGAAGCGAGAGGAATACCAGAGAAATTTCTCTCCAACGATTTATACCTATGTGAGTCATTTTATAAATTCACCAACACGCTAATAGAAAACAAATTTCCATCCTTGAGTGGTGACCACCCAAGGTTGATGATTCCGTTTAGAAACGAGAAAGGAGAAATATTCGCATATCAAGGTAGGGCATTTGGGAAAGAAGTTCCCAAGTATATCACTATCAAGTTAGATGAGGACGCTGATAAGATTTATGGTTTAGACAGGGCAGATAAAAACAAACAAATCTACGTTGTGGAAGGACCAATAGATAGCATGTTCCTTGATAACTGTATCGCAGTCGCAGGGGCAGATTTTTCCAAACCCTTGTCGATTGGTGGAAGATTGATGTTGAATGGTGAGTTGACAATCATATTTGACAACGAGCCAAGAAATAAAGAGATTTGCAAACAGATTGAGAAGACGATAAGTCAGGGAAGAAATGTCGTTATCTGGCCTGACTCAATGAAACATAAAGATATTAACGACATGATACTCGCTGGTTACAGCAAAAAAGATATACAACAAATAATAACAGACAATACCTTTCAGACAGCGGCAGCAAGTCTAAGGTTCGCAGAATGGAGAAAAATAAATGCCTAGCAACTATCTTCCCACATCCTACCAAGAGTTCATTCATTTATCAAGATATTCAAGATGGCTACCAGAAAAAGAAAGACGAGAAACATGGGACGAGACAGTTGCTAGATATTTCGATTTTTTCACAGAACACCTCAAAGAGACAGTAAACTTCACTCTTAGTAAAGAGTTACGGTCAGAACTTGAACAGGCAGTTCTTGGGTTGCGTGTCATGCCGTCCATGCGTTGTATCATGACGGCTGGTGAAGCACTCAAGAGAGAAAATATTGCAGGGTATAACTGTTCGTATGTTGCAGTGGATCGTCCACAGGCATTTGACGAAATCCTTTACATTCTCATGAATGGCACTGGTGTCGGCTTCTCGGTGGAGCGTCAGTATGTTTCGCAGTTGCCCACGATTGCTGATGAGTTCTTTGAGACAGATACCACAATCACAGTCGCTGATTCCAAGTTAGGCTGGGCAAAGGCACTGAAAGAGCTTATCGGTATGTTGTATGTCGGACAGATACCTCGTTGGGATTTGTCAAAAGTAAGACCCGCTGGCGCACCTCTCAAGACGTTTGGTGGTCGAGCAAGTGGACCAGAGCCACTTGAGTCCCTCATGAACTTCACAGTCAATGTTTTCAAGAATGCGGCTGGTCGTAAACTATCTTCTATCGAAGCGCATGATGTGGTGTGTAAGATTGCTGAAGTTGTAGTTGTCGGTGGTGTTCGTAGGTCTGCGTTGATTAGTTTGTCAAACTTATCTGATGACCGCATGAGGGCAGCAAAGTCTGGTCAGTGGTGGAATGACAATCCTCAACGTGCGTTGGCTAATAATAGTGCATGTTATTCAGAAAAGCCAGATATCGGTGTATTCATGGATGAGTGGAAGTCTCTTTATGATTCCAAGTCAGGTGAGCGTGGTATCTTCAATCGTGAGTCTGCCGTCTGGATGGCATCGAAGAATGGTCGTAGAAACACAGAGGATTTTGAGTTTGGCACAAACCCATGTTCAGAGATTATTTTACGCAATCGTGAGTTCTGTAATCTATCAGAGGTTGTAGTTCGTGCGTCTGATACACGGGAGTCTCTTTTGGAGAAGGTGCGGCTTGCAACGATTCTTGGCACATTCCAATCAACACTTGTAAACTTCAAGTATGTGTCCAAGTCATGGAGAAAGAACTGCGAAGAGGAGAGACTTTTAGGAGTCTCTCTCACTGGCATCATGGATTGTAAAATTACAAATGGTAAAGGACCACATGGTTCTCTTCCAGCAATATTAAAAGATTTGAAAGCTGTGGCAGTTCAAACAAATAAAGCTTATTCAAAAATGTTAGGTATCAATCAAAGTGTCGCTGTAACGTGTGTTAAACCGTCTGGGACGGTCAGCCAGTTGACCGACTCTGCTTCCGGTATTCATGCGAGGCACAATCCATACTATATTCGCACCGTGCGTGGTGACAAGAAAGACCCGCTCACAAAAATGATGACAGACGTTGGTTTCCCTGTAGAGGATGATGCAATGAATCCAAGTCATACATCTGTGTTTTCATTCCCCATGAAAGTTGATAACGGTGCGGTGTTTCGTACAGATATGACTGCCATCGAACAGTTAGAACTTTGGAAGACATATCAAGAAAACTGGTGCGAACACAAACCGTCTGTTACGATTTCTGTCAAAGAGCATGAGTGGCTTGAAGTTGGCGCATGGGTATATGAAAACTTTAATTATATGTCAGGTGTAAGTTTCCTTCCATTTTCGGAACATACATATAAGCAAGCACCATATCAAGATTGCACGAAAGAAGAATATGAGATGCTTCTTGATAAAATGCCAGAAGTTGTGGAGTGGAATAAATTGGCAGAATATGAACAAACAGATATGACAATCGGCGCACAAGAACTTGCATGTGCGGCAGGATTTTGTGAAATTCAATGAAGTTGATTGTTTGTCAATCCTGTGAGGCAGAGTTTAGAATAAAACACTCCTTGAATGATCGTCATTATCACATTATGTATTGTCCATTTTGTGGGAGTAATGTTGACGATCCAGATTATGTGGATGATATTGAGTGGAGCGATGAAGACGCAGAGTGCTAAAGCAAAAGGTCGGCGGCTTCAACAGTGGATGCGTGATCTATTGATTGAAAAATTAGATGTTCATCCAGAAGATATAGAGTCTCGTAGCATGGGTGCTGGTGGGGAAGACCTCATCATGGCCCGTGCTGCTAGAGAAAAATTTCCATATTCTATTGAATGCAAGAACCAAGAATCTATAAATATATGGAAGTCATACGAACAAGCAAAGGAAAATGCTGGTGAATATGAGCCAATAGTTGTGTTGAAACGTAACAATGCTAAACCGCTAGTTTTAGTGGATGCAGATTATTTTGTAAAGCTACACAAAAACGGAGAATGATAATACAGGAGAAACCATGAGAAACATCAAAACATTTTTAATAGTGCTTTTGGTGGGTCTTTGTTCCTCTTCGATAGTTACCGCTGAAACAAATACGGTATCGTCAACGGTAGTGACAGACAAAGCACCGCCGACTGCATCAGCACCCTCAGTAGTCATCAATAACAGTGACGTTTGTAAATCAGCGTACAGTGCTGGAGTACAAACAGGGTTTGCTGGCATTGCGACAGGTATAACAGTAACAGATGAAAATTGTGAGAGAATGAAACTGTCTCGCTCACTTTTTGGTATGGGTATGAAAGTTGCGGCAGTGGCAACTCTTTGTCAAGATGCCAGAGTGTTTGATGCAATGATGATGGCTGGAACACCATGTCCATACAAGGGTAAGATAGGAAAAGATGCGTTAGAGGCATGGGAAGAAAATCCAGATGATGTTCCAGTGGGTTCAACCACTTTGGCTGAAAACACACAGATGATAGAGACACAACCACTTCCGATTGAAGAAGCTGGGAATGTCAAATCTGATGATTATTCGATCTATGAATCACAGGACTAAATGGATGCGATTGGCACTAATTTATTGGGGCGTATGTGCAATCGTCCTTGGAGCGTCGAGCTATGCGTTAGGCCAAGAGGCAGATAGCACCAACTGTCCATCTGGTGTCTCTGGACTTTGCACACCTGGCGTGTTTGAGTCAGCAATTGAAACAGTGACAGAAACAGTCGAGTCAGATGCGACAGGGACTACAACTACAACCACCACCACAACAGAAACCACAGAGACGACTGTGACTGTTCCAGAGACAGGAAATTTGTTGATAGATCAAAAAGTTCAAGAGATGGGACGTAATCAAAAATTCGGTGGTGACATGACTAAAGATTGGGGCGGTCAAGGGTCTGGTGGTATAAGAAATGGTGCGACTTGTGGTGATCTTGGAACAGACAAATGTGCAGAGTTGCCGGGTGGTGGTTCTTTCACTAGCACACTTGGTCAACAAGGGGTTGGGTCAACATACATACAAAACATAAACATGAGTTCAATAGACCCAGACATTGAAAGGGGCGGTCAAGTTCCTTGGTCAATACGAGTTGAGAAACGAGATGCCAGTGACTCTATTCATTTTAGAATAAGGAAATCAGATGGCACCACGACAACACTTTTAGGGTCAGAGACATTATCAGATGCCGGTGAGACAAATGCCTTGACAAATACTCTATTTCAAGGTAACTTTAGCTTTAGCGGAGCGATGACAACTTTGTCAGTTGAGGTGTCTGGTAGAGATGTTAATTTAGCGATTGGTCCATTATTTGATGATGTTACAGTGAATGTGATATACAATGTGGTTAACACGATTGTGACAGAGACGATTACAACAATAGAGGAGTTTGTTGCGCTAGGGACATTTGATCAAGAGACGATTGATGTTGCAACTGACATATTTGAAAATAATGATATTGGTCAAAATGATTTGGGTGAAGTTACTGTAGAACCTATGGAACCAGAGCAACAAGGACCAGGCCCATCTTTTGAATCTGTAGAGATGGAAATGAATACGGAGATGGGAATGCCAGATATGAAGATGGATATGGACATGCCACCACCGCCAATGGAAGTTCAAACATCAGAACAGAATGTAGAAGTAGAAATAGAAATGGAGATGAAGAATGATATCACTGACGATGTGGCCACTGCCGGTGGACCCAGTGCCAAACCAGAACCAAGTCAGGAAGGTGGAGCCGGTAAGCCCAAAGCAGAAGTTGAAGAACCAAAATCAGAATCTGGACCGCAATCTAACGAACCTGAGTCAGCAAAGGAAGAGGGGCCTGATAGTGAATCTTCTAGTGTAGAGAAACCAAAAGAGGTGGCAAAGAAAGAAACAAAACCAAAGAGTAAAGCAGAAAAGAAGCAAGAGGCAAAGCAAAAGGCAGCAAACAAGATTGTCAAAAAGATGGGAGACAAAGGTAGGTACGATGACGCAAACCAAATGAAAACTTTGGTGGTAATGCAAGTGCTTGGTGATACAAAAAGTTTCTTTGATAATCAAGCACAGTTACAAGATACGCCAGGATTTTTTGATAATACTAAAGTTCCAGACGCACAGATATCAGACAATAATGTCGCTGCTTATTTTATGATACAAGGAAGTGACGCAAGGATGGATGCGTTAACTGATTTACAATATAAATGAGTATGCTAGGTATATTTTGGATTTGTTCTGTTGTGGTATCATACGGTGTAGGTATGTATTTGGGAATGTATTTGTCTAAACCTAAACCTAAACCTAAGAAAAAGAGGAGAAGAAGGAGATAAACAAATGTCAGACGACGGCAAAACAGAAGTTGAGTTTGCCGGGGTCAAGTTTCGAGGTGGAAAGATATTCGTTATTATTACAGCATTGAGTACCCTCGGCGGTGGTCTTTACGCAGGCTTTGAGTTCTGGAAAGACTATATGGATATGAAGGAAAAGATAGAAAGTTATGTGGCACCAGACTTATCAGGATTTGATAAACGGATAGCAATCATGGAATCTAGAATGGACGAAGAAATAGATTTGTTCAAAGAAGAAATGAATGTGCTGAAGGATGAGGTCAAACTGATTGCTGGTATAAATCGGGATATGAAGATAGATATGAGGCAAGATGTTCGTAGGATTGAGAAGATTGTGGAAGATACGGAACAGAGAGTGAAAGAGGATAGCAGGGAGTTTTCTCGTGACATGAGAGATTTGAGAAAAGAACTTGAAGAGAAGATCAAGAAGGCTCTGAACAATCCACTTGCAAATATGAGGAAATAATGTTATTATTATGTAGTGTGCCATTTTTATCTTATGTCCTTGCAATTTTAGTGTATGCAATCATAGGCACATTTTCAGAGGACAGACTCACTGGAACAATATTACCTATGTATACCCTGATTTTTAACACTCTTGCAACCTATGCATTTTTTAGGTGGGCGGTGAAAAAAGTTGAAAAAAGGGGTTGACAATTCAAATCTTTTTCTCTATACTAAATAAAGATAGAGAAATATGGAGACTTAAAAAATGGATGCGATAACACACACATTGCTTGCAGTGGTATGTATGGCAGGGTGTTACTTCTGGGGTCGATATCTTGGTAAGCGAGAAATCGTAGAAAACGTGATACATTCTACGCTCGTATCCTTGGAAGAGGATGGCTTTATCAAGACCGTTGAACTCAAGAATGGTGAAAAGGAACTCGTAAAGGTAGCGTAATGAAAAAAATTATTTGTATTGTTGCAACTGTTGTTGCAATTTCTGGATGCACCGCACATGGTGGGGGTCTGGATAATAGAACAAAAGGTGCCATACTTGGTGGTGTTGCCGGTGGCTTTGTTGGAAATCAGTTTGGTCGTGGCTCTGGAAATGCCGCAGCAACAGCGTTAGGTGCTGTGATGGGTGTTCTTTTTGGCCAGTCCTTATCTGAGGATAACAGCAAAAAGTAAAAAAGTTCTTGACAAACTTCCCATTATGGGTCATAATAATATTATGAAAAAGTTTCTAATTCCTTTGTTATGTCTCTCCTCTGGAACTGTGTTGGCATCAGAAAGTAATTGTGATTACAAAACTGTTGTCAACACAGACTTTCAAGGGACGATAACTTCATCAAAGAATTACAACAAAACAACATATCCTCATGTTGAGGATACTCGCAAGTGTATTATCAAGCTTGATGTAAAAATCAATAAGGCTTGGTATCCAACTTCAGGCACATATATTTTTGGCCCCGACATGACAGAAAATGCTGCATGTAAGAGGGCAGAGGTAAGAGCAAAAGAATCTATCCTTAGAGAAGTTGTGCCAGAAAACTTAAACAGGACAATGAATCAAAACTGTGCAGTTCATGTCAGAACTGTCCCTGTAAAGAAAGCACCTGTTCTAAAAGTACAAATCAAAAAGGTTGCTAATCGTTCTAATGGAATGTGGAGAGAGAGTGGCTGGAAAAACATATATACTCCTCTCACAAAAGGATGCATACATTCAAATACCCAGTCAAAGGTTGTGTGGATCAATGGTAAAAAACAGTTCGCTTACAAAGAGGTATGTAGAGTAAAATGAAATATTTGATTGGAATAGCTATCGGGATTGCATTAACTTTGTTCTATCCAGATGTTGTGCCGTATATCAAGAACGCTTTTATTGAGTCGGGTGTTCGTGATTCCGCTGTAGAGACTCTAATGAGTGTAAAGTGAGGTTAAAATGTATATGATGGGTGTAGTCGTAAAAGCAGTGGCATTGAGTGTGCTATTGGTGTTAATAGCAATGAGTTTAGGTGCTTGCGGTAACACGGTAAAAGGTATCGGAACAGACATTGTGAGGATGGGTGAAAATATGATGAAAGAGGAGCCGAAAGATGTTGTCAGTAAGTAAAGCTGCCCTCATGGGATGTGTAAGTTTGATTGCATTAAGCGCATGTCAAACCACACAAGACAGTGCCATGCCTGGCACTAGTAAAGCGGTCAATGTGACCTATGAATATAAGCGTGACCGTGTAAAAGAACAATTGGATAACATTCCAGATTGGTTCAAGAAACAGGAAAATGATACTGGCAATATTCTTTCGGCCGGAACATCTGTGACGCCAGATATGCAGTTTTCTATTGATGCCGCAGTGCTAAATGCGAAAGTGGTATTAGCAGATAGAATTAATTCTAGATTGCGCTCTCAAGCAAAACAGTTTAAAGCCAAGGTTGGCTCTGGTGATCTTGATGCGTCTGTAATGTCAGAGTTTGAACGAGCGGTTAAGAATATCATAGCAGATACAGATGTGTCTGGATACAATGTGCGTGAACTTGAGATTATCCCACACGGCACTCAATATCGTGCATTTGTTCTGTTGGAATATTCTGATGCAGAAGCAAGAAAAATCTTGACAAATCGGTTGCGTAAAGATCGCATGTTGTTTGAAAAGATTCGGGCCACTAAAGCATGGAGAGAGTTGGATGAAAATGCTGACAAGCAAAAGCAAGAGGATACTGATCGCATCAAGCGTGAGTTGTCTACTCTTGATTCCAAACCAAGTCAAGGCACTTGAGCCTATCTCCACTGTCATCGGCATAGTGGGTGGTCCGATTTTCTGTAAGATGATTGAATGCAAAAAGGTAGAGACAAACTATCTTTTTGCAGAATATCCAGAGAAGAATAAAGCAAGACTGGCTGAGATGCGTAGTAACTTCAAGTGGGGTGGTTACTACGAAGAGAATGAGTGTGTCGATTCTTATGATAAAGAACTTGACAAGAAACATATCGTATGTTATATTAAAGGAAGATGGGAGATTGTGAAATGATTACAGCGTTGATTGTGATGGGTGCAGTTATTGTTGTTAATGATGTTTTGTATCTGGTGATAAACTAATGAGTGGAATGCATATGCTTCCCGTGTATTACACAACGACTAATACACGCAAACGTAAAAAGAGCAAGAAGACTCAAAGTCAGATTGCGGCTGAAAAAGAACACGAAAAGTTTCTCAAGAAAATGGGTATCGGCTCTCGTAGCTCAGTTGGATCAGAGCAACGGTCTTCTAAACCGTGGGTCACAGGTTCGAGTCCTGTCGAGAGCGCCAAACCAAAGGTTGTGTATGACTCCTCTATGGCAAAAAAAGAAGAGAAAGTCTATACAGGAACCGAAATCATAGGTATTGCACAGATGCATAAATCTAATGCTGTACCAGTGCGTGGTAAAAAACAAGCAACAGAGGTTGCTAATATGAGGCGAGGATGACAAAAGTTTGGGAAGATAACTTAAACATGTTAGTCCCATTTTATCTGATGGCATCTTATGCATATTATGAAGAAGATGATCCAATTCTTTCTGATGCTGAATATGATACGATTTGTCGTATGCTTGATGAGAATTGGGATACGGTAGAACATAGTCATAAGTGGTGTGTAAATAAGGAAGATTTGAAAGCTGGTACAGGATATTCTTTAAAATATCCAGACAGAGTTAAATATGCGACAAAACATTTTAGAGAGGAATTAAAAAATGAAAGTTGAAGTTCGTAATAATAATCTTGACGGGGCATTGCGTGTCCTAAAAAAGAAACTGCAACAAGATGGCTTGTTCAATGAAATGAGAAACAGAGAAGCCCATGAAACTAAGGGTGAGAAACGTCGAAGGAAGAAAGCTTCTGGCAGACAACGATGGCTCAAAGAACAAAAGAAGAGATTAGAAGAATATGGATTCTGAACATAGAAAAGAAGAAATTGAACTGAAGCCCCATGAGATTGCTTCAAAGACAGTCACACCTACACATACTAAAGATTGGTATATCAAGTGGGTGTCATCAATTATTCTTATAGTTGGCATGGTTCTTACTGCGAACAATTTATTCCCGTGGAATGTTCTTGTGCAGTGTTTAGGTATTGCAGGGTGGTTGATTGTCTCTGTAATGTGGAATGACCGTGCGTTGATTATTGTCAATGCTGTTGGGGTTGCCATTCTTTTGAATGGTTTTGTTGGTTACTTACTAGAGGTATGATGTTATGGCAAATCATGTAAGTTCATATATTTCGTTTCAAAATTTATCTAAAGAGGCGTATGATTTTCTAAATGAATTGATGCCCGATTATCAAACAGAAACTGATGAAATTTTAAGGAAGATATTTGATCTACCAGAGGGCACAGAATATAATTGGGATTGGTATGCAGACAATATTGGTGCTAAATGGATTACGTTTGAAGATGTAAGTGGTGAGGGAATGTCAACTGTCACCGCTTGGTCAGCACCGGAGGCCTTCTTTAAAGGTCTGTATAAAAAACTAGTGAGTCTAAACTCACCTGATGCCATGTTGTGGGCAAGTTTTGATGATGAGATGCCAAACTTTGTCGGTGTGTTTGGATTGGGTCCAAATGATTATGATTATGAGGAGTATCTTGACGAAGAGGATTATGAGCAATGTATAGGTTGTGTTCCTCATTATGAAACAGATGATGGTTGGGAACACAATGAAGACTGGTGGGACAAGTTCGATGAGTGGAGAGAGGGCGAGTATGAGAGTTTTGTGGAAGGTTATGCAGACTGGATTGAAGAAGAGGAATAAATAGAGTTATGGCAAAAAAGATTAAATCGAAGACAGACAACTCTGGTTGGGCTGATCCCTCTAAGAAAAAGAAGGTTCGCAAAAAACGCAAACCTATGACAGAGGAACAGAAACAAGCAGCGGCAGAACGTCTAGAAAAAGCAAGAGCGGCCCGTGCTGCAAAGAATCCTAACTATGGTCAATCCGGTATTCATGAGAGTTTACGAGACTTGCCAGATGATGCACCCATCAATCCGAAGAAAGTGAAACAATGGATCAAGACGCAAAAAGAACTTGCATCTATGGAGCGCAGAAATGAGAAAGCCAAGGTAAAGGGTGCAACTGACCGTAGAATGTCACATGAAGCGTATGTTCGTAACATGCAAAGATATCTACGAGATGGTGACTGGATTGACTTTTTCTATGGTGAACATCAAGAGAAAAAGATAAGATACATATGTAGAGGGCAAGCGTATTATTGGACAGGTCCAAAGAAGGGTGAGCCAAAGTTTGATGTTGGAACTTACTACCCGCTACTGGGAACGGTTTATTCACAAGAGATGTATGACGCAGACAATGGAGTAGAAAATGCCGATGTGCAAAAGACCAAAAGAAGACGCAAACGTAATCAAAGGTCCGTGGAAAGCAAAAGGAAAAAAACAAGTAGTAATTCCTGACGTTGATGTTGTTGCGATTCAAGAAAACATGATGTTTGCTGATGACTTGACTGAAACTCTTTTGGTGCAAATGATACACACTATGGGTGAGAATGGCATCAACATTTCAGACAAAGAGTTTGTCAGGGACATTGGATTTGTGATAGAAGCAGTTAAAAGCACAGTTTATCGTGACATGGATTTAGCACATCCCATGAGTAAAATTATGGAGATGTTAACAAAGATTGATGTTGACGAAAAGAATAGCATGAAAAGTGAAGTTGATTTAGAGTTGCTTGAAAAAGTTAGTATTACCGAAGAAGAACCAACACCCGCATGAGGTTATAATGATTTTAGTTGATATGAACCAGATTAGTCTGGCAAGCGTTATGATGCATTTGAATATTACGAAGAGGAATAGTGTTGAGGGCGGCATGGTTCGTCACATGATTCTCAACTCACTTCGCATGTATCGACAAATGTTTTTTGAAGACTACGGTGAGTTAGTTATCTGTTATGACTCTAAGCATTATTGGCGCAGAGATATTTTTCCACAATACAAAGCCGGACGTAAAAAGTCTAGAGAGTCATCCAGTCATGACTGGGATAACATCTTTGAGTTTCTAAACGCATTCAAAGATGAAATGATTGAGTTCATGCCTTACAAGGTATTAGAGGTCTATGGTGCAGAAGCAGATGATATTATCGCTGCGTTATGTGGTGAACTAGAATTTGACAATGGTAAAACACTCATTCTCTCTGGTGATAAGGATTTTATTCAGTTACAAAGATATGGGAACGTAACACAGTATAGTCCCATCACCAAAAAATTTGTGAATGGCGTGAACTGGAGTGATTATCTCAACGAACATATTTTGAGGGGCGATACAGGTGATGGTGTACCTAACGTATTGTCGCCAGACAATACTTTTGTAGATGGGTTGCGTCAAAAACCACTAGGTAAAAAGAAAATACAATCATGGTCAGAACACAATATTGAAGATGTTTTGCCTAGTGATGAGGTAAAGCGTAATTACCAGAGAAATAAAAAACTCATTGACCTGACAGAATCACCTAAAGAATTATTTCTAGAGTGTCTAAAAGCATATGCTGACGCTCCAGAGGGTGACCGTAGTAAACTACTAAATTACTTTATAAAGAATAGGCTCAACGAGCTAATGGATTCAATAGGAGATTTTTAATGCCATATACACCACTATTTCATGAAATTTTAGAGAAGGTAGCGAAGCTAAAAACAAAGAAACAAAAAGTTTCTCATTTGAAAGAATATAACACACCAGCACTCCGCATGGTATTGAAGTCTTCTTTTGACCCAAAGATTGTTTGGCAACTGCCAGAGGGTCCGGTTCCTTACAAACCTAATGATGTTCCAGAGGGAACAGAACATACGATGCTCTCTTCCGAAGCAAACAGATTGTATCATTATATTCAAGGTGGCAATCAAGCACTCTCACAGAATAAAAGAGAAAGCATGTTTGTTCAGTTGCTGGAGGGCTTACATCCATCTGAAGCTGAGATTTTGGTTGCCGCTAAAGATAAGTCTCTACATAAGATGTATAAGGGATTATCTGATAATGTAGTGAAAGAAGCTTTTGATTGGGACGACAACTACATGGTGGTTGAACATAATAGGCATGTGTCGGTTGATGGACCAGCAAGCGTTACAAGAACAGTTTAAAGACCTTGAATATCTTGCCGCTGACTTTTTAGAGAGAGAAGACTTTGAGTCAGCGGCCAAGTGTTATCAACATTTAATTTTAGATGACCCAGATGATGCTAGAGCATACTATAATCTGGCAATCGTATTACATGATCTGTCTATGTTCGATGAGTCACTCGCTTGTTATGAACAAGCAATCAAACTAGGGTATGATAATATTGCCAGAGCAAACTTGAACACTGGCATGAACTATCTTAAAATGGGAGACTTCAAAAGAGGATTTCATTATGTTGATTTAAAGTCAGACGGTGCGTGGAGACTGGGGAAAAACTTTGCGTTCAATCAAGAGGCACTATCTCACATTGATTTATGGGACGGTGAACCTCTTGATGGTAAAAACATACTAGTATATTGTGAGCAAGGATTTGGTGACAACATACAGTTCGTCAGGTATATTCCACAAGTTACAGAATTAGGTGGTAAAGTTATATTCTCTTGCTATGATCAGTTGCATAGTGTCTTCAAGGACAGTCCTATCCTAAAAGATGTGGATGTTGTGAAGGGTGCCTCCACTAACTCTGTGGATTTACATTTTAAAATCCCTCTATTGAGTCTTCCTAGAGTTTTACAGGCCACGATTGACAATATACCTTTCACAGATGGATATCTATCAAAGGTCAGTCGTAAAGATTGGGGGCTATCCTCTGAAGGTATCAATGTTGCGTTGGTATGGGAGTCAAGTGGACTTGATACTCGCCGCTCTATACCTCTCGAAACGATACTACCTTTATGTGAGATTCCTAACGTCAATATGGTAAGCATACAAAAAGGCAGTGGTATGTTTGACTATAGACGCAATCCAGATGCGAAAAACATCTTACCAAGTCTAGGTGAAAGAATACGAAACTTCTCTGATACAGCCGACATTCTATCTCAAGTGGATTTGTTGATATCTACAGATACAGCACCAATTCACATGGGTGGTGCGTTAGGTATTCCAACATGGGGGCTGCTTCATTTCTCTGCCGACTGGCGCTGGTTTAGAGAATCACATTATCCTGATACTAGTCCTTGGTACGAATCAGTGCGAATCTACCGCCAAAAAGAGCCTACAAACTGGGGTGAAGTGGTAGAGCGAGTGAAAGTAGACCTAAAAAAATTATCAAGTCCTTGAAATCAAACGATTCTTTTGTTGATTATTTTCTTGACAATATCGTCCCTATGTCGTATTATATGTATAGTGATGATGAACAAGAGGTTCAGATGATTGGTGTTGAAGTTACTGGTGGTTTGAAGAAGGACCGTGAACTGGCAGACGAGATTGTCTGGTGGTGCATGGACATGCTGATGCCCCGTCATCGTAATTTAGATGTCACTGTCAAGTTCACCAAGACTTTTGAGGACGGTGCCCAAGGGTTCTGTTATCAGGGTGATGATGACCGTGACTTCACGATTGAGGTTGACCATCGTTTGAGCCGTGCCACTTCTAAAGAAGAGTTCATTGAGTGCATCATGCATGAGATGGTTCACGTTTGGCAGGGTGCCACTGGTCGGATCAAAGACAAGTTTCGGGGTGGATACAAGAAACTCTGGAAATGTAAAGACGGCAAGTATCGGAACTATCTGAACACTGCTTACGAAAAACAGCCTTGGGAAGTTGAAGCCTACAAGATGCAGGGTCCGT
>Ga0310343_10000380_pt1 | contig 21075 bp, 22 predicted proteins | sample HC15DNA2025_MG_FD_203519 | JGI IMG/M metagenome (GOLD analysis project Ga0310343, IMG submission 203519) | Marine microbial communities from station ALOHA, North Pacific Subtropical Gyre - HC15-DNA-20-25_MG | ecosystem: Environmental > Aquatic > Marine > Oceanic | place: Pacific Ocean: North...
AGATTGTTCTGATAACTTCTCTGTTGATCTCTGCAAGAATCTCTGTTGAAAGAATGTTTGCAAGTTCTGCTTCAGCATTCAATCCGTGGATTGCTTTAAGATCTTGAGCTAGCTCTAATGAGTACTCAGCTTTGAGAGCTCTGGACTTCGCAGTCACAGTAACTTTCTCGATGCTGAATGCCATCTCGTTGAAAGCATTAGAAGTAGCATCGCCCATTTTCTCAGCGTCATCAGTACGCATACCTTGTCCAGTTGGATAGGTAGTAGCAGACTGAGAACCCTGTGGGTTAAGAGCAGCTGGGTTTGAAGCGTTTGTTAAACCAGTACCACCAGTTGTACCGAAACCAACTGATCCACCTGAGAATCCGTTTGTTAAGTTACTGCTGTTATTCTGTGAGGAGAATGATGTATCTGGCTCGTTGAATAGTGCTTCTGTTCCGTCCTGAGTGGAGAATCTAGATCTCATTGCGAAGATGAGTCCAGTAGGTCCAGTCATTGGTTGTACACCTGCTAGGTCATAAGCGACCAAGTTAGGCATAGCACGACGGATTAAGGAGATCAATACAGGATCGAAACCTGCTACTGTTTGACCACCTGAAGAGGTGAAACCTCCGTTTCCAACTGAGTTAGTTGGAGCAGCTTCATGTAAGAATTCTTTTTCTTCACGAAGTGCAATTTCTTGGTTTTCTAGGAGTTGTGCAGTAACCGCCTTACGGTGTGCATCTTTGATTGGGTCTATACCATCATAGTTTAGAAGGGGAGACCACTTCTCCTGCAAAACCTCATTGCTAGGCATTTGCATTTTTTTTACCTTTTAAGGAATTAGTTTGAAATTTATAATTTAAAGATCACTTTTTAGCAACTCTACCCAGAGTTTGCATGTATGCTTCCATTGCGGAAGAAACTTGTCGTGGACTATCCACTTGAGTTCCCTCAGATATGGTTTCTGAGTGAGCACTTGGAGCACTAGTTTTTGATGGGAAATAAGATTCCTTCAACTTTTCTAGTTTCTCACGATAGTCTGTTTCACTTTCAAACTCAACATTTGAGGCAAGAGAAGCGAGTTTTTCCTTCTGAGAAAGTGCAAGACCTTCACTAACATCTGCTAAGATGACATCGGAATTTGACTCTGCTAGTCTTTGATTTAGAGCAACGTTTCTTTCAATTTGCTCGTTGAGTTTACTCTCCATTTCATCAAGTTTATCTACCATGCTTTCAAGAACATCGTATTTGTCTTCAGGGACAGATACATAATGCTCTTCAAACAATGACTTCATACCTTCTAGGAAGGATTCAGTCATTTCTGTTTTGAGACCTGATTCTACTTGCAACTGATTCTCCTGAATCCACTCATCGGCAACGTACTCAAGATATGCGTCAACTCTCTCTGTTAACTCATCTCTTACGCTTGCTACCTCTTCAACAAGTGCTTGCTCGTATGCGGTCTGCAAATTCTCTTTAATTTCTGAAACTTTTTCTTTGATTGCAGCTTCAAAAATTGTTCTTGCCTTGGATTGGAACTCCTCAGAAAGTTCTTCGCCTTCAAAGAGTGCTTGAACGTCTTGCTCAACGTCCACTTTGTAGTCCTCTTCTTCAACGATTTCTTCTTCAGATGTTTCCCCTTCAGCAACTACTTCATCTGTAGTAGTTTCCTCTTCTGCTACAACTTCATCAGTTGCAGGAGCCTCATCCTCAGAGATTTCCTCTCCTTCTAGTTCTTTACTAGACATAACAGGCATAGGTTCTGCTGGCTTTGCTTTTGAATTAACAACATCTTTAACAGATGCAAGCTCAGGAATCTTTAACTTGTTTGAGTCATCGTCTGGTTTTGAGTTTGTAGGTGTAGGTCCACCTAGATCCTCATAAGGTGCACCGCCAGATACCATTGGTTCTGCGGGCTTGGCGTTTTTGGTTACTACGTTATCCATTTTTTGTAAATTGCTACCAAGGGCTAATTGATTTTTGTAAAATCTGATATTATTTATAGAACTTATAGATTTGATAAGAAATCATTGAATAAGTTCAACTTATACTCTTCGAGTCTTTTTTGATCGACAAGTGTATTAATACGCTTTTCGGTCTTTTCTGCTAGTTGTTCACGAAGGATTCCACCTTCCCAAACCCACTCTTTTCCTTCCATAATTCCATTCACAAAAGCGTCTGGGGCAGAAGGATCTGCTACTATATCAGCAGCAGTTGCTAGTTGGAAATCTTCTCCAACAACTTTACAACCGTGCATGTCTTCTTTAAGTGATCCAACACCACGAGAAGACACTCCAAGTTTTACACCTTCATCAATTAATGACGATGCAATTTTACCCATAGGGGTTGATAATAAAGTTGCCTTACCTACAAAATTATTTCCCTCTCTTACAAGTGAAGTAATCTTGTGTGATACACGATCTAAGTTAACTGTAGGACCATCAGGATGACCAAGTTCACCTAATGCTCTACCCTTACCGACAAAGTTTTCATTGTATCTACCAACTTCTCTATCGAGAGTGTCGATTGGATACATTCTTCCATTACGGTTTTTAATTTCACCTTGAAGGAATATACCTTCAATACACATTCTTTTTTTACTACCTTTTCCTTCAGTAATAATTTTAACGTTTGATACTTCTTCGGTAATTAGTTTCATTTTCTTAGTTTGTGTATCCTACTTTTGCACCTTTAACTGCAGCAGCTGCAGCAAAGATAACATGACTGGTTTGCTTTTCAATTAATGCACTCTCAGATCTCATTAAAGTAAAGGTTCCTACTACTGTACCACCTGCACTTTCTGCGACAGTAACTAAATGATCAGCATTAGTTGCTGTATTTACAACACGAACTACAGTTGCATTTCCAAATGTTGACGCACTACCAGATGCGGTAGCCATCGCTGCTTCTGTACCTTTAATTAATAGTCTAGGCATCTTCTTGAGGTTCCTCTTCGGGTTCTTGATCTACTTCAGTTTCAAGTTCTGCTTCTGGTTCTTCTGGTTCTTGACCAAATAAACTCGCTGCAGCATATTTTTTCATTCCATCAATTTTCTCACCAGCTTTTGCATAAATCATAGACTTTAAAGTGTCTGTTATTTCTGCAGGTGATGAATCAGTGGCGATCATATCCAACACGTTTGTTGGTTGAGCATCATTATCTTCCATAAAAATACTATAATTATATAATTTATTTATATCTCGGCTTTCCTAGCATCTTTTTGTGCTTGTGCATCAGTTACTTCACCTTGTGCTTCAAGGTCAGGATCTTGGGGAACTTCACCCATTTCACCACCTTGTTGAGGTAAAGGTTGACCTGTTATTGGATCTACTTGTGATGGATCAGGTAGTATGCCTTTTTCAATCTCATCTTCAATTTGTTGATCTAGTTCTATGATTTCAGTATCTGTTTGTCTTAATATCTTTTTCCTAACGTATTCAGTGGAATAAAACTTACCAATATATGGTTCAATAGTTGCTAGATTACCTAAACGACTTTGAAGCATTTCAGATTCTTTTAATTCTGCAAACTGATTATCATATAAGAAATCATATTGAATATGTTCACCCATAGATTCCCAATCTTCTGGTGTAACAATATTCTTTAATATTAATTGAGTGCGAAGCATATCATTGAACATTGCAGAAAATCTTTTTCTCAATCTTCCGACAAATTTTGAAAACTTTAGTTCATCTCTTAAGATCTCTGATGATCTACCTAAATTAAATCCACCATCTGCAGCGATTCTTGACTCAGGAACACCTAATGCACGATATAATTTTTTCTGGAAATATTCAATATCAGAGAGTTCACCAAGATTCTGTCCACCTGGTAATGTTGTAATTTCAGTTCCACGACCACCCTCTCTACGAGGCAACCAGAAATCTTCTAGCATACTCATAAATTTACGATCATCCCTAACTTCACCAGTGTTTGCATCATAAACCAACTTATTACGATAGCGACTCATGACCTCTTTTAGGTATTGCTCTGCTTTTACTTTTGGTAGATTACCAACATCAATATAAAATATTCTTCTTTCTGGTGCTCTTGATAATCTGTAAATTACAAGACTATCTTCGATCATTCTTAACTGATTAAGTGCCTTAATTGCTTTATGTAAATATGATAAAACTGTTCCTTTATTACGATCAACTAAACCAGAACTACAATATACAACAGAATCTTTTGCAATTTTTACTGATCCTTTTCTACCACCAGCACCTGCAATCATACCAGAATTATAATTTGGTTTCGCTGTATATAAAAAATATTCCTCTATCTCTGGTTCATTTATATTGTCTTGTGAACCTTTCGCACCAAGATCTAACAATTTAGTTTTAGGGTCTTGTTTTTTCTGCTGACGAACAAACTTCATCTTCATTGGATCAATGTATCTTAGATCCTGTATACCAGCCATTGGATTTTTAACATCTATGACTTTAAGATAATATACTCTACCATCAATATACCAATTTCTGAATATTTCATGAGCCTTTCTATCAAAGTCCATGATTTCCTTTATATTTTTAAACTCCTCTCTTATTGCTTTTTTTAATGCTTCACCAGCGTTTAAATTAGATAATTCTATTTCTACAGGAGAATCATATAAATCACTAACAATCGCTTCATTAACAACATCTTCAATCGCACCATCTGCCTCTGGATGAAGAGCCATCTCACGATATCTGCGAATTAAATCATGTTCAGTTTTATAAACACCTTCAATATCCAGATACGATCCATAAAATCCACTGGAAATATAATTATCAACCCCGTCCTGATTAGTTTTCGGGACAGGGGATATTACTGACGGTGATTTACTTTTACCATCATCAATAGAAAAACCAAACAGTTTAGCCATAGTATAATATTTTTACTTCTATTATAGCACTATTTAGGCGATTAGTTAATGTCCTCTCCACCAGCATTAGCACCGTTACCTTTAATTGCTTCCCAGTAAAGAACTTGAAGTTCGACCTGAAACTCCTGAATTCCTTGAGCATCATAAGATAATTCTATAGGTGCAACCTGTGTTGGGAATACATCATAGAAATGATATTTTCTTAATGTCTCTCCGCTACGATCAAGTTGGAATACAAATGCATCTGCCTGATAATCTGCTGGATTAGTTGTACCAGTGTTATCAGAAACTCGGTTGATTGTATTCATCCACTTTTCAAAAGCAGACCTGATTGCAAAATCTGTATCGTTAATAACTGTGATTGTCCAAGTGTCGAATGTTCGATCACCTGCGATTTTTAAAACCCTACCTCTGAAAGGAACTTCAATCGGAGCAACGTTAGATGCAGGTAAGTTTGCTGCTTTGACTAAGAATCTTGCCTTATTCAAAATATCATTCAAACCTTCCACATTTACTGCTGGTGGAAATGCTAGTTCACATTCAAAGAGATTTGAACGTGCACCACCACCACTTAGTTTACTCTTGAAATCAGTAATCTTTCTTAATGGAGGTGGATTGAGTTGGTTTCTTGTGGCCATGAGTTGTTACTTCCTTAAGTTAATTAAATGTTACCGATTACTTCCTCAAAGGATACGCCAGTTCTTGTAGCAACAAAGGTTAGACCGATGAAGTTGATTGAACGTGCGGGTTTAATGAAGATATCTGCGACAAACTCATTATTGTCTATTACAGATGCGGTGTTGTTAGTTTCGTCACATATGACGACATAATCAAAGATTCCTCGTTTTGCTTGAGTATCACGAAGGAATGGTTCAACAATATTTACAAAGTTTGTTCTTGTAATTTCATCATTAAACTCAAATAATTGATCTCTAGCAGCAGCTGAGATTGCATCCTCAAGATATATGAACAAACGACGAACGTTGATTCTATCAAATGCGGATGATTTTCCAAATCCAGTCTTATCACCAAATAAGATGATTCCATCACCTGGTTGGAAAATTACTGGGTTGACTCTGTTTGAATAAAGTGTATCTCTTTGAAGTTTGCTAGGATTATATGCTAGTTTAACAGCATTAAGTATTGCACCTCTTGAGTTACCTGCTGGTGAGAACCATGGGAATTGTGTTAGATCATTTCTAGCACATGTTCCAGCAATGTCTCCATTTAGTGGTACATAACGGAAGGTATCACTGAATCTATCGTACATATACTTGTATCCACTATCGAATACTCCGTATGTTGTAGATGTGATCGGTGAATAGAAATCAACCACTGAGTTGGTTATTGCAGAATCATTATTAACTGTAACTGTTCCTACAGCACCATCACTAATGAATGTGTTTCTGCTTGGTGATATGAACGCTATAGCGTCCTTTCTTAGTTCAGCGACTGCAATGATTTTGTTTGCTTTTGCTTGAACAGTTGATTTAGTACCTGCACCAGAACCCATGAGTAAGAAATCTACCTCAAAGTTTTCTGTATTTTCAAATAACTCATATCCAGTAGATATTTCACCAAGTGTTGCTGTTAAAGCACCTGATGCAGTAAGACTTGTTCCACCCTGATAGTTTACACCACCGCTTAATGTATAAGTGTTACTACCCGATCCACCATATGCTATTCCTTCAGCATCCTGATCCCATGCTATGTCAGTCGCTGCAGCGTATCCAGTTCCAAATGAAGCAGCAACCACACCTGTAGGTTGTGAACCACCAAACACATTAGTTGATGTATTGTAAAGATACTTTCTCCAGTACGCTGTGCTTCCTACTGAGTATTCAGCATCTTTTGCTTTTGATAATGAAACATGCTTTTCTAAAATTGTTCCTGCATTACCAGTAACTTCACCAGCACCGTCAATCACAAGAACGTGAATCTCATCAAATCTTGCATTTCTTGCTTCAGCATAACTTGATGTGCCTGGTCTTTCAACTATTGAATTCCAAGTAATTGTTGATCCAGCACCAGTAAGTGTTAGTGTTTGCTCATTAAACCAGTCTATTGCTGATGCGATTGTTCCAGCGTAACCTATTGTTGTATTAGCACCAGAGGTTGCTGTAATAATACCGATTGAACCTGTATCAGTATCAGTGGTTCCACCACCAACATTGAAACCTGTCTTGAATCTGTAAATTCCAGACTCTGTATAGTCTACAGCAGTTTCTGTTCCTGCAGCTGATACATGAGATACTACTTTAACACCAAACTTATTACTACCTAATTCCTGAGTTATGATTCCTTTTAAGAATCCATCTAAAGATGATGTTGATCCTGCACCCACTACAGTGGTTCCCTTTGGTATTGTTTGTGTAACCCCAAGTCCAACCATGCTTGATGGTGCTGGTGTTCCTGCAGTTCCGAAACCAATACCTGCTGTGTTAATACCAACAATCTGATCTGCAAGACCATCAATTGTTGCTACTCTAATACCGTTGCCCCATGAGCCAGGATTTCTAGCTGCGAATGTAACACCAGTGATTGTGTTATTATCGTACCCTAATTGATTGTAATGCTCTGTGCTTTTTATTTTGAAACTTGATGCTGATCCTGTATAAGCATTTCTTAGATCAGTGTCATCTGCTCTCACTACCCTCATATTTCCACCATATGCTAGGTAAGAAGAGGCGACTAGCCAATCTTCATAATGCTTGTCTGTCTCGTATGGTTGACCAAAGTTTTCTAACAGATCTGCTTCATCTGTTACTAAAACTGGTGTACCGACAGGTCCTTTAGCAAAGGGAGCAACAAGTGCACCAATTGATCCAGAGGTAGCGTCTACTCTACCAATGGTTAAATCAACCTCTCTAACTACGATACCAGGAGATGCTAAATTTAACGCCATCCCTTACTCTCCGAATCTCAGATTTATTTAAAATTATTTATTCAAAAGGGTATTTTCATTGGGGAAACAGCACATGAACATTACCAATCTGGATAATACCACTCCTTTTCTTTTATATTTGATTTCCTTCTCTTTACAATCCTTTTAATTGTGCATATCTTACACTCATAAGAATAGGCAGATGGAATATCTCCTCTGCCTTTTCTAGTTAGATAATAACCATCAATCAGATCCTTTATCTCACCACATACTCTACACTTTCTCTCTTTTAGTAATATATGCTCTAGATCAAACTGATCATCTAAGTCCATTAGATACCATTCCAGAAGTTGTCTACGGGTTGTGCGTTTCTAGATGCTATGTACAATGCTACATTACAGAAGAACCATAAAATATTTGTTACCCATGCTTGTCTCCAACAATACTTCCTATTTGTTTGCACAATAAAAAGTTCCTCTTCAGTTCCTGTATTTTTTATAAACTGTTCTAAGATTAATGAAATAACAAATCCTATAGCGAAGATATAGAATAGAAGATTTAAAAATCCTGCGTTAAAAAGTAAAAATGAAATCATCTGTAGTCCCACATGTAAGAGCGATCACCATATTCATCAGTATGCCACCTATCTCCTTCAGAGTCAACAAATGTTTCATCATCCAGACCATCTGATATAAAACCGAATGGAGCCATGTCCTGTTCGATTTGATTTTTTTGTTCCTCATATATTCTTTTTCTTATATCATTATCAGTCATCTCTTTAAAATAATCCTGTGCAACTAACCATGCAAAGATTACAAGACACATCGCTAAATCATCATTACAACCCTCTTCTGCCTCAAAAGAGTTATGTTTTTGAGAAAATGTTGTGAGTTCGGAAATTATCTCATAATCACAGGTTAGCAACTTATCATCTTCAATTAGTGTCTTTAAATTACTACACCCTAACTTTTTGACTGCAGCAGTCATTCTAACTCCTAACTGAGACTTCTTACCAGAGAATCCCTGACCAACTACCTGACCATTTCTACCTCTCATTGAAGCCATCAATAGATTATCATACTCTAAATCATATTGCAAGATGCTTGCTACTTGATCTCCAATATCATTTACCTCAACTAAAAGAAACGCATTATTATATCCTTTCGCAACGCTATGAATGATATTAGGGAACAACATAGGTTTGATTTCATTATTACGATATTTCGCAACTACTTTATATGGAAACTCAGTGATATCAAATACAATAAATGCTGAGTAGTCATTTCCCAATCCACGAGCAACGTCAACTGTGATCATATAATTATGTTCTTTTATAGAATCCTCGTAGATATCCAATCCAGCATTCTTTGTTATAGGTGCATCATAAATTAAGTTTTTAAGTTTGCTTGGTGCTATAAGAGTATTAACAGATCCTAGAAACTCACATTCAAACTCAACTTTAAACTGTTGTTCGGATGTATTTGCTATAGTTTGTGCTTTCCATGCTTCATCTCTACCAGGAACTTCATTCCAATGTACATCAGTAGGGATATATCCATTTGTCCCTCTCTCAGCATCATGCCACATTCTATAAAAGTGGTTCATACCACGAGGAGTAGATACAATTATTACTTTAGTGCTAGTACCAGAAGAAATTGTGGGGTATACAGACGCAAAGAAATCATCTGCTACATGATTCGGAACGAAAGCAAACTCATCAAGGAATAGTATGTTAAAAGACATACCTCGAACAGCAGATGCTGATGTAGATGCTGCTAATATTTTTGATCCGTTATCTAATTCTAATGATCCTTTATTCCATGCAATGATGCCTTGTTGCATCCATTTTGGTAAGTTTTCATATGCGGTCTGTAATCTACCAAGTAGATCCATTGCAATTTTTGCTTTGTTCGCAAGAATTCCAATATTAACACTATCATTGAAGATTGCATAATGTAGAAGATAAGATACCACAGTGGTTGATTTACCAGTCTGTCGTGGCATCTTGCAGATATTAAATCTTTCTCTGTGAAAATTATTAACTAGTTTTTCTTGAAAGGGATATAGATCAAATGGAACAAGACCCTCATCAAGAGATACTATCTTAATGTATTTCTTTGCAAAATATACTGGATCATCCTTACACTTCAAAAACTCAATGATATTCTCTTCAGAGAATTCAATCGGTGTATTTGCTTTTTTTAGATTAGGATTTCCAAGATATACATTATCAACCATAACAATTACTTTTTAGTTTTCTTTTTCATCGAGTTGATGAATTTTCGGTAGACTGCTGCTTCAGAGGTTTTACCCATTTCTCTTGCTCGTTGCTCCATAGCAACAGCAGCTTGAATTTTATGAGCATGTGATCTAGAAGAATTCCTGATTTTTGAGACAGACGCTTTAGCAGTAGCAACGTCCTTGAAACCAAGTCCATGAATAGTTCCTTTAGGATTTTCATCTGTATATAAGTCTGAGTGTTTTTTTGAGTTTGCAGGTTGACCTTTCTTTCTAGGGATGCGAGGATTTGACTCCTCATTCATTGCTTTCTCTAATTTATCTGCTTGTTTAGCATGAGTTTTAGATCCCTTTCTAAGATTTTTAACTAACTTCTTGATATAAGGTTTATCTTTTTTATCTAACTCCTCTTTCATATCATCTTTGCTATCAAGATAATCAGCAGCAGTATCTAAGTAATCAGTCGCTTTGGTTATCTTAGATTGTACCCATGCTTTGAAGTTATCTTTTTTAAGAGTATGACTCTTAATTCTCTTTGATGCTCTCTTTGCAGTCTTTAACTGATTACGAATCATCTCAGGTTCATGATCCTTATGTTTCTCCTCTTCCATTGCTTGTTTGCGAATGGTTGCAAAGTAAACTTTCTTACCCTCTTCTTTACCATATTGCTTCTGCATACTCTTCTTCATATCAGACTTATCATACTTCTTCTTTAACCTATCGTCTTTTCTCTTTTCCTTCTCAGTCATCTTTCTTTCAACTAACTCACCCTCTGGTTGATAATCTGCTTTGTCTATCTTAGGTGATAATCTCTTCAATTTCATGTAATCTCTAGGTTTTGTAGGATCTAAATCTGGATTTTGTTTTAATACCTCTGGGTCTAATTTACCTGTATATTTTCTTTTTGCTATTTCCATAGGTTCAGTGCCCGTAGGTGCTTGATCTCCTAACTCAGTTACTTTTGAATCTGATTTAGTTAAATTAGGATCACCATCAGTTTTACCTGCATCAACCATCGCCTGATTCATCTTACTGGTTCTAGACATTATTTTTGCCTTTTGAAGAGCACCTAAAAATTGAGATGGATTTAAAACTTCAGATATATTAGTGCCTTTCCATACTCCTTCATCATTTAATTTGGGCTTCATGTGAGCAGGACCAATTATATCAACTACAACTGCAGTTGTCTCTCCATCAGAATTTTGTATCTCTACGCTCTCTCCTACTCCCCCTGAGCCATTACCACCACCATTACCACCAGAGCTACCGTTACCATTTCCACTACCATTCCCACCGTTCCCATTTCCGTTAGAACTTCCGTTAGATTTGCCATTACCATTACCATTCTTTTTAGAATCCTCCTTTTCATCTTCACGCTCTCTACGAAGATATCCACCAATTCCTCTACGGAATCCTTTAGGGATTGGTTTGCACTTGCTATCTTGGTAACAGTAATAGTGTCCTTCCTTACACTTCTTCATTGTAGCGATTATTTTTCCTCTTTATTATTTAGAAACCCTTTCTTTAGCATCTTTGAGAGTTCGGATGTAGAACCCACAAATAAAGCGTTATTAGTTACGTTATTAGTTTTCGGACTATCTTCATTTACGTCTTTAATTTTTTTCTGTAAATCCATCAACTTATCAGTTGTGTCTGCTACAGATTTTATAAGTTGACCTGCTACTTCATATGCTCTAGGACTTGCACTCTCCCCTGCAACTTCCATTATTCCATTGATCGCTTCTTGACCTTTTTCTATGATTGAGTATAAATTAGCACGAGTATACTCATAGTCCTTTTCAATCTCATTGATCTTTACACGATCATCTTTTTTAGGACTCTCTTTTTTTACAGGCACTACATCAGGTTCACTAATGTTTAATGCTTTATCAATAGATTCATAGTTTTCCATCAGATATCATTTTGTTTTGTTGGACTGCGATCTCTACCATCATCAAAGAATTCAGATGTTTCACTGAATCCAAAGTCATCGCCTGGAACGATAAGTGCGTTATCATTACTATCTATAGCACCATCACTATTGTAATCTTTGGTTGCAGTTGGAGTTACAGTATATCTCATTTCTCTTCTAGCATTTACAGTATCAACACTTGCATACTGATCGACAATAACTTTCTTAATAAGACCCTCTGGATTCTCTGCGATTGGTCCGTATAAGTATGTCTTTGCAACAAATTGGAACGTGTATATCAACGCTCTTCTAGTTGAAAAATCTCCCTCATAATCGTCTTGAAAAGTAACGTTAGTGAGTGTTATGGGGACATCTCTTTTTTCACCAATTGAGTCAATTAAATTAATAGTGATGCTAAATGATGGTTGAAAAAATGGTAATATTTGTTCTACAACTTGTAACGCATCATCATTTATTTTAGTAAGTAAACTTAATTCAAAACCAATATTATAAGGGACTGGCATGAAGACCTTCTTTAACTTATTGGTTGAATTATCTACTGCTTTAAAGGTTTGAGTTATACCTGATTTTCTAGATGAGTCATAAGCAATAGAGGTCATTTCAAAAGACATTCTTGGTAATGTAATCGCAACCATTTTATTTAAATCGGGTTGCTGTTCTAATCTAGCGATAAATTTTGCAGCAGGTCCATATGCAAGAGGAACTCTTTTGATATCAACAGTTGTTCCATCGGAAGTTTGATGTCTAACCTCCATATTGTTAAACAATGTTCCAAAACCTATGATGGTTTTTCTAATAACTTCGTGATAAAAATAAGTCCCTAACATTAAAATAGTCCAAATGGATTTGATTCAGTGAAATCGAGAATTTGATCTGCTTCATTCTCAATTTCATCACTATGATCATATTTATCCTTATCTGTGTTTGCTGCAGATACTTTAACAGTGTATTGTGCACCAGATCTTGTTCCAGTTACAGTTTCACCTCTAAAGAATGTTCCAGTTTCAATACCAACCTGTAAAATCCCAGTATCAAGATCCCATCTCTTAACTCTTGCAGATGCATTAGATCTATTACCCGTTACAAGTTCATTGAACCAGTAACTTCCAGATCCTATACCAGCTGATGAAGGTGGACCAACAGTAATTGTTGGTGGTGAGAAGAATCCTGCACCAGCATCTTGGATAAAGATATTTGATATGGTTCCACCAGCACCAACTTCCGCACGAGCAGAAGCAGGTAATTGTGGGGATAGAGATGGAAGTGAAATGGATACGTTTGGTGTTGTGGAATATCCAACTCCACCTGTGCCTCCAATGGAGATACGTATGATACCTTTCTTACCATCTGATCTAATCAATGCAGTAGCAGCAGCACCTACACCTCCACCACCAGATATTGTGACTATTGGTGCAACAGTATATCCAGCACCAGAATTAGTAATTACAATCTCTTCTATCGAGGTTACATTATTTCTTGTAGTAAGTATACCAACAGCAGTAGCATCTATTCCACCACTTGGTGCTGTGGTTAGTCCAATAGTTGGAACACTGGTGAATCCTGAACCATCATTTAGTAAACTTATACTCTTAACAAATCCTGTTCCTATTGTTGCTGTAGCAGTTGCTGCAGATCCAACTCTGTTCATAGTAAGATCGGTTATAACACCCAAATCTTCTGTTTTACTATCAATTGCATCAATACCAGTATCAATTGTTTCATCATTGTACTCGAACAATTCACACTGTAATTCATAAACATAAGTATTTCCTAACTGATAAAAAGGAACCTCATGCTCTACGAATTTTATTTCAAATAATCTACCACCTAGAGGAAAAAATACTAAATCACCTTCACGAGGTCTCATAACTGCTTCACCCACCTCATCTACATCTTCTTGACTTAAAAATGGAGAGATAAAATCTTCAAATCTTTCTCTTGAAATTACAAGTTGTAATTCATCTCTCAAACTCATTCCAAATTTAGTTAGAACATCACCTGCTCCACTGTAACCATCCCATGTATTTACATATGCCTCAAGTTGAAAATTATCATCAAACTTTGATGCTTCAATTTCTTGAAATACAGTGCTTTTGTTAACAAATTTTCTAGGTATATAAGTTACTTCAACACCATAAATTTTCAATTGCTCATTTACAAGCGATTGAATTAAATCTTGTTCTTCAGGTGAACCTTGTAGAAAAAAGGGATTAAGAGCCATTATCCAATAAAATCAAGTGGTGGTAGTTCGTAAGTAGAACTCATTTCTTGTTTGATCATTTCAATTTCTCTCAGAGCATCATCATATATCTGTCTACCATTCAATTCAATACCACCAGGTAGTTTAACACCTTGGAACTTAATTAAATTTTGACCCCATTGTCTCTTTATCAAAGCAGTTAGATATCTCTTTAAAAAACTATCATTAAACAATTGTGTGTAAGTTGTTGGATCTAATATTCTATGACAGTCAATTACTATGAAATCACCAGCATTTAAACTATTGTAATCAATATCCAAATATAATCTATCTTGTCTTTTATTAAATCTGATCTGTGCTTCAGTTGTTAAGAGAAAATCTATATCTTCTAGATATGATTTTACCATAGCGTATTGTAATAATTCTACTGAATTGAAATAATATAAATCATTCAAAAATAATTGGTACTTAATACTAAACATACCACCAGATATTGCACTCATATCAAATTTAAATATCTTTTCTATACCTACAACTGTTTCGGGTACTTGAATGAAGTTAGATGTTTCGTAGAAGTTTGATGTGGTTGTGCCATAACCACTTATTGCAGTGGATGTGCCAGTGGTTGTTACAATTCCTACACCTGTTGTTCCCTGTGCCTTTCCTCTGTCTATATCCCCTTGTGTAAACTGATATTTAAGATACATTCTTTCAATACCGTCAAAATGACGTTCTTGGAAATACTGAAATGCATCATCTACTAGATCATCAACCTGTTCATCACTCACGTTGATTTCTAAGACTGGTGCACCTAATTGTCTTTTGCAATATTCAATTAATTCTTCTCGTGAAGCAGGTTTCGCCATTAGAAATCCTCAGAATCTATTGTTATATTTTTTGGTTTTTTCTTACCTTTCAGTTGAATCAATAAATTTTCCTGATCAGTTACCTTTGTGCTCAGTTGGTCAACAACATTATTTAAACCAAGTACTCTTGTTTCTAATGCTATTATTTGAGCAAGCATTTCGTGTGTCTTTTTCTGATAAACACCCAAAATCATCTTGTATTCGTTTTCATCCATGACAGAGTATAAAAAAAGGTGGGATACACCCACCTATATTTATAAGTTATACTTTACTCGTTAGAATGAGCCACCATCGACGGTTATATTCTCTAACTGTCGTAATGAACCATCGTGACTAATTACTGCTGATAATCCTGCAGCGTCTTTGATGAATACACCACCTGCTTCAATCGTAGCGTGTGTGGTATTAGTTAACACACTTGTGCTTTCTGATACATCTGCACCAAAAGCAATTCTACCTACAGAATCATCCCAGAAGACTGCTGCTTTCTTTGCAGAACCACTATAATAATGGAATATTAAACCAACGTCTATGTTAGCATCTGATGATGGAGCGACTAATGATCCACCACTGTTAACAAGACCTACCTCAATTAAACTATCCTCAACCTTTAAGGTTTCAGTATTAATTATTGATTGTGATCCTAATACTGTAAATGTACCATTAACTGTTAAGTTATCATCAACAGTAACTGTACCACCAGCAGAGTCGATTGTTAAACCACCACTTGATGTATCAATTTCATTATCACCAGTAACACCGATTTGTATGTTACCACCAGTTAAGTCTGTAAATGTACCAGCAGCAGCAGAGTTACCACCAATAGTGGTTCCATCAATAGTACCACCGTTGATATCAGCAGTATCTGCTACTAATGAGTCAATCTGTGCAGTTCCATCAAGGAATAAATTATTCCACTCTAGTGTAGAAGATCCTATATTTCTGTTACCATCTGAAGATGGAATTAGGTCACTACTGAATCTAGCGATTGCATTTATAGTATCACTTGTAGCATTACCTAAAGTTGTATTACCCTCTACACTTATGGTTGACTTGAATGTTGCACTGTGTGGAGTATTGACTGCATTTGAATGAGTAATAATAGCATTACCCATCTTAGCATGAGCAGTGCACTGATAATGTAAAACAGCAGGTGTAGTGTCTGAGATTGTAATCTCAGTATAAGTATTCTGAAAACTTACACCGTTTGTATAATTATATACCTTATCAACATCTAGGTAAAACTTTAATGGATGACTTCCTGTATTGTCATTCGTAAATCTGTAAGTTTTACCTGGAGTCAAGTGTAGTATTGGTGCTTCTACACCATCAATCTTATATCCATTACTACTACCTGAACCATTATATCTGTGTGCTGCGGATTTTGCTGCAACTGATACAGTAAAGTTCTGTGTGGTAGCAGAATGTGGTGCTTGTAAATATGAAAATCCTTTTAACGATGTTGTAGTTGTAACACCAGAGTTATTAATTGCATCTGCTTCTAAAGTACCATCTAAGTATAAATGTCTCCATTGCTGTGTGGCTGAACCTAAATCAAAAGTATCATCATCATCTGGAACAAGACTTGAAGCAAATTCACCACCAACTACAATGTCGTCAGTAACTGAGTCACCAAGTCTTACAGTTCCACCACGGAATGTTACAATACCTATAAATTCTGACTCACCACCAACAAATAATCTATCTGTTACTGAAAGTGCTGCTCCAACATGTACGCTCTTTTCAATACCAACACCACCTTCAACTATTAAAGCTCCTGTATCTTTGCTAGTTGAATCTGTTGTGTCTGATATTGTAATAGGACCTACAAGTGTACCACCTGTCATCCAACTTAAATTACCACTTCCATCATTCTGAAGAATACCATTAGTGGCGTTAGTAGCTGGAAGTGTATATGTTAAGTTACCACCTAATGTTGCAGGTGCCTTAAGTTCTATATAATTGTCGCCATTACTTGCACCTTCTACGACTCTTACCGCAGAACCAGCAGTGTTAGTTTCTCTTGTCCAGTACCTATGTGATCCGAAAAATTTATTATTGCCTGAAGTCCCATCCAGACCAACATAAAAATCAAATTCATCAGTTACAAACGCTGGTTCACCTGCTTTTAGAGCGGGTAAACTGCTGTTGGCACCTCTTTTAAACTTTATTACAGGAGCAGCCATTGTTTAAAATCTACCTTTTAATTATTATTTATTGATAATCTATGTTTAATTAAAACGTTCCAGCGTCAAAAGCGTCATCATCAACTGAATCTGCTAAGTCAACAATTTGTGCTGCATCTACGTGAAGGTATTTGTCGGTGTCTGCATCATACATCAAAAATGTATTATCCACCCTCTGGGATATGTCAATATCTTGAACTTGTTCAAGTTGTTGAAGTGACGCTAGAGTTGTAGTCGCTGCCTTTTCAGAAGCAACAACCTTTTTGACTGTGCGTTGTCCAATCCTAATAGTTATAGGATTAACATTTTTTACTACTCTTATGCTAGCCATTAGGTTCGTGTAACTGCTTGTGATACGAGTACCATACCCTCAACAACACACTCCATAACTCCAGTTGTATTAGTAGTTATAACATCATATACATGTCTGCCTGGTTTAAGGGCAGCAGTTTGTGTTGTTGATAGACCGATTTGTATTTTTCCACCCACTGCATCATATATTGAACATGTGAATGTAGTGATTCCAGTTGGACCTTGAGCACCACGATGCTTACGCATTTGGGCAGAGACTCCAAAATTAGTCAAATTTATTGGTGAGTTACTTACACCATCTTCTAAGGTAAACACTTGTTCAAATGTAGTACCCGTCTTAATTATTAAATTACTGGAGTATACAGCCATGCATTATCACCGATCTTAGTTATTTATCTATCTAAAAGTTGTCTTAACTGGTTTTTTAATTCATCAATCTCATTTCTAAGATCTTCGATCTCTCTTCTCTCAGTTAATTTTTTGTTTTTTGCTCTCATATAATTAATATAACCGTTTGTATCAGTATTTACAATCGCACCTGATTCTTCACGGTATAGATTCTTGTGTCCTTCTACTGGTATCATAGTAATATACTCATTGAAACTGCTGCACCAACTGCGATCCAAAATATTTTAGGAACAATACTTAAAGGAACTGGATGCTTCATTATTTATCTTGCAACCTCTCTACAACTGTTTTTGCTTGCATCGGTGCAACATCATTCAAACCATTAGCGTCAAACCAAGGTGCATCTTCCCAACTAAAACCTTCACCAAAGGTGTTATCAGGAGACATTACATACCAGTGACATTTTGCATCTGGAATATCAACTGCACATACCGCCCAGTCATCTGCCCACTGTGGAACCTGTACATACATTACTGGTAAATGATTAGCAAAAAATGAAAGTATCAAAGAAAAGAAGATCATGCTGTTTTAGTATCAGTTTTTTTCTTTACCAAGTCTAACATAGATCTTGGAAAAGGGTACAAACTTCTAAATTTTTGATTTTCTTTTTTTCTTATATCAGGAGTTCTAATAAATCTCAAGTCAGATTTAAAAACATCAAGTTGTTTTGGAGTTACTGGTTTTGAAAGATCTTCCTTAAACTGTTTAAATGTTTTCATTATGCTAACGCTATGACTCGTAGATCCTTAAATCTTGGTGGTTTTGCCTCATTTGTTCCACTCATTACGATCTTGATTTGAAATCCATTAAACTGTTCAAGTTCATCAATACTAAATTGATAATCAAAGAATTCATCATCAGCACTTGCAGGAACATTTGAATCAGGTCTTCCACTATTGTTAATTGGGTTGATAACCTTATCACCAAATCCATCACCATCAGTATCTGTTGTATTGTCGAAACCAGGAAATAGTTCAAATGTTTGCTCAACATTACTTGAATCTGTACGAGATAGTTTATATAAAACTCTAAAGTCTGCAGAAGAATCTCTAAAAGCACTAATTAATACTTTTAGTGATGTTGCAGGTTGATCTAGAGTTATATTTCTACTAATATAATTTGAAGCGTGAGGATCTTCCAGACTAAGATTAACTCTACTATCAAATGCATAATTTTTAATTGGATTATTTAAAGCACTTCTACCTAAAACTATTGCAGCGTTATCGACAACATTAACCATAGGAGATAAATTATTATCATCTGATGTTAATGTTAAACCAAGTGTAAATGATTTATTTTTAGGAAGTTCAGTTAATCTGGTGGTCTCGTTTATATCTGATGCAACGATTCTAGGAGTTGTTAATTCGTTATCATCATTTAACGCAACACCTTCAAATCCTTGATCTATGAATGATATTTCAGATCCACCTGAACTCGTGCCTGAAACAGTTCTTATAGATCCAGATACAGTAGAACCCTCGCCAGGTGTGATTACATCAAATACTGGAGTGAGTCTATTAAATTGTATATTTCTTGTTCCTTTTGCATTAGATCCACCAATCTGATTTTCATCTGTAAAACTTGGTACCTCATCTGGATTTGTAATATCACCTCTAAGTATCTGAATATGATACTTATCAATACCCCTCTCTGATTTCAATAAAGTGCTTGATGGAAGCGTGTGTGTTTGATTGTTAATTCTATGCAAACCAACACCATTCAGTTCATATGGGAATATTTGAGTATTAACTGTGTGTGATTGTTGAATTGAATCAACACCTCTTGAACCAATTCCCAGTGATCCTGCAGGAGATACTCCAGCGGTTATTGATGAATAGTAAATTATTTCACCATTTATTTGTGCATATCCTGCACCTGTTGAGATTCCCTCCTGAGTTCCAAATATCGTAGTATTAGCGACTGATACAGTATTATCATTAAGACCAAACGCTGCTGATATTGTGGTAGGAACTGAATTTGGTTCAATACCAGACAATTTAACAACATTAGTGTCCGCATGCATACCATGACTAGGTTGAGATACCTCAATTACATCACCAGCGTATAAATCATTGATTACGTCTGAGCTTGCAATAGTAGTACCAGCCATAGCCACAGCACTGCTACCATTATATACAACCAGAGGGCGACCTGCAGTAAAGTCTGTGCCTTGTACATTTGTTAGATAAAGTGTGTTTCTATTTGATAAACTTGTTACGGTTATTTGTGCACCAGATCCCTTAACCATCGTGCTGGTTGTTAAACCTAATACATCACCAATTACATAACCAGATCCACCACTGATGCTTGATGGATCAGCGTTTATAGTTCCTTGAGCATTGATTACAATAGTTGCTGTAGCACCTGTTCCAGATCCAGTAATATTATATAAAGGAACAGCAGCGTAAGTTCCCTGCGAGTAACCAACACCAACGTTAGTTTTAGTCATTGCACTGGCGGTTCCACCTGCTTTTTCAATAATACCTGAAATAGCTGTTGATGCAGTTTCATCACTAACTTTAGCACCAGGTATTAGAACACTATTCATGACTGTAGTATTACTAATAACAACCTTTAACTTACGTGGTAGAGTCTTGATTGGATCTTGCTGAAGTTTAGATGAGGCACTATCAAGTAATTGCTTAGGACTATAGAAGAATGCAGTGCCTGAATTTGAAGTGAAGTTGCATTTGTTAAGTCTTAACTTCATATCTTCAAACTGACTAGCAGTCCAAATTGTTCCATTTTGTGACTTAAATAAACTACCACCAATGTATTGTTTAGTGACTATAACACTCTCAGCATCAGGTAATGTAGTAGTGTTAACAGTTCTCTCTCCCATGCGAGCACACCAAACCTCATATAGATTTGATGTTGGGGCAAGAAGAACTATACAATATTCTTGCTCTGGTTCTAGATATACTGGTGATGGGAATTTAACGTTTGTTGCAATAGAAGCATCATTAGAGGTTACAATCTGAGACGGTTCTATAGCAACTTCTGCATGAATCGCCACTAAGTTTTCTGTTGGAGTTCCTAACTGTAATGGTCTAACTTGAACTGTGATTTTTGCTGATGGATCAACATTCGCAAAGTATAAGTCTACTGAAGAAAGAAACGCTCCTTTTGAATCAACCGTAAATGATTGTGCTAGAGGATCACTATGCTTACGTCCTCTTCTTCTTCTCCTTCTTTGTATCG
>Ga0310343_10000381_pt1 | contig 21025 bp, 30 predicted proteins | sample HC15DNA2025_MG_FD_203519 | JGI IMG/M metagenome (GOLD analysis project Ga0310343, IMG submission 203519) | Marine microbial communities from station ALOHA, North Pacific Subtropical Gyre - HC15-DNA-20-25_MG | ecosystem: Environmental > Aquatic > Marine > Oceanic | place: Pacific Ocean: North...
CATCATCTTTTGTTCCAGAGCCTTCAGATGGGTCTATACCACCATCACGTCTAGGAAAATTCATCTCACCACCCATAGCAGCATATGTTATGGGTAGACCACCTATTTGACCACCAGGACCACCAAATCCAAATGGTCTACGTTCAAACGCTGTTCTTTCATCTTCTTCTTCTTCAGTCAAATTTGCTAATAATTGTGCTATTAAACCTGCACCTATACCCTCTCCTATTGGACTATTTAAAATTTTAAATAAAGTGTTGTCGCCTTTCATACCTAATCCTTGCAACAATTGAGCAGACATTGTTTTTGGCTCAACAATATTTTTTACAGCTTCAACACTAGAAGCACCACTAGTTTTATTAGCTAATTGTGATGACAAAGAGGTGGTGGCATCAGGAGAAACATTACTCGCTCGGGGAAACTTGTCTTGTAGTGCTGTTCCTCCAATGCCACCTATTAAAGCAGACCTTAAAGCATCTTTTGGTTTTCCACCCATTGCTAAACTACCAAGACCACTAGCTAAAGCATTTGTAATGAGAGGACTAGAAGCTGCTTTTGTCATACCTAGAGCAGATAAACCTTTTCCTGCTAGCGGCCCGAGAAAATAACTACCTGCTACTGGTAAAACAACTTTTTTTAATATATCGCTTAAACCCATGCCTTTATCCTAACTTATTTCTAAATAACTTACAACCAAATGTAAACGATTAGCTGTAGCTGCTGTTGCTTTTAATATCTCAGAGTCTTGTAACACTAATGGTTGTGTCAACAATTCAACTGTTGTATTTGCACTAACAGCCTTTACTTTAAACAAACTAAACACTGCACTATCTGTATCTGTAATAGTTAATGTAATTGTATCAGCATTTCCACTATCTTCTGATACAAGCATTGATTTTATAATATTTGTAGAGCCAACAGGTGTTGTCAACACAGTTGTTGCATTTGTTGTTGTTAAATCTACTTTTGCATTTTTGTATGTATTAGCCATTATCCTGTGAACCAACCAAATGCTTGTGCGTCATCTTCAACTGTGCTTGTTGATTGTTGAGATATAAACAATTCTAACGCTCTTATCAAATCTTCTACATACTGTCTATCAATTTGTTCGGGTGGCTCTGGTAATCTAGGAGGTATAACAACTGACATTATCTTCTCCCATCTGGTCTAATGTTAACTCTAGGTGTACCAAGTTTCCATTTCATGCCTGTTGCACTTGAGTCTACACGCAAAGCAAATGAACGTCCTCTTGCTCGTAAATTTATTTGATTGGTAAATAATTCTACAGGTGATGTAGCAGTTCTTGTTGCAGTACCACTAGATGTGTTGCCATAGTCCTCACCAGGTTCATTTCTTGCTTTGATTGTAAAGTTAGCTGCAGGTGTGCTTTGATTAACAGAACCTTCAAATGTCAAGTCAGGTATAACTTTTTGTATTAAACTAAATTTATCACCATCACCTATATCCATTGGTGCTGACTCAATAAATGATGTCATGGCAGAACCATCATCATCATATCCTGTCTCGTGATTAAATAAATAAGATGAACCTGCTGCGATAGGAAATGTTCGGATTCCTCTATCAAGCCAAGCAGTTCTAGCTAACGTGCCAAAATACCATATTTTTTGACCATAATTATATACAACATACTTATCTATATCGCCTGTACCACCATTGTTAAGTGAGTTTGATTCAGATGGATAAAACCATATAACTTCTGAGTATTCAGAATTAACACCTGCAACAACTTTATCTGCTTGTTGACTGTTAAAATCTAAGAATACTTTATCTTTGACAGTACAAGGTAAAGTTTGCGTTCCACCAGCATATACATAGAAATTATCTTTACCCATCCAAAATACAAAATCTTGTGTGGCAATTGCTGCTGAAGGTCCAGCAATCGTTATATTAGATGATATTTGTTCTATGCCATAATAAAGAGGTGCACCTAAATATCTAAGTGTATGTAAAGAAATATCAGTAAAAACAAGTATTTCACGTTTTGTTTTAACAGCCTGTACGAACTCAGAACCAGAGCCTATACTTAAAAAACCTGCACTAGTTGTCGCAGATACAGTATAAACAAGTGGATTGTCAAAAGATGAAAATCTTACTAACAATGGGTCTTGTGTCGTTGTTGCATAAGTATTAGCACCAAAAGCAAATACATGACCTTGATCGCTAACAAGAACTTGTTTTGCAATTGTTGGTGTGTTTTCTGCTCCTGATAAAGTGCTTATTTCAACGGCTCTTGTTCCTAAACCATTTGTTTTATCCCAACGATAAACTCCACCATCTCTAGGATTTATAAACAAATCTTCACCAAAATTGTCATGTGACCAAACTCGTAATTCTGTTTCTGTTGCAATAACACCTGCTGCACCCCAAGCAACAAAATCATCTGTTGATAAAACATTACCTACAGCAAGACGAACTGTTGCACCATTTGAATGTGTTGTTGCTGTTGTGCCACTATGTCCTCTTGTAACAGTAAGCGTATTATCATCTGTCGTAGCCGATACAAGCATTAATTCATCACCAACTAATATAACATCATTGTCTGTTGTTATTCCTGTTTCATCATTAACATCAACACCTGTCTCACTATTATCTAAATCTTCAGCTAAAGTAGTTGTTAAAGCTCCTGCTGTTGTACCACCCCATGTGCTTGAACCCCAACCTGTACCACCTACTTGAGAGTTAAGACCTACACTAATTTGATATACGGCATCTGTTCCACTACCACCATTCCCACTGTCTGAAGCATTAGCAGTTACACTAACTGTAATTACATAGTTATTAGCATCTGTTACAGATACAATTTGATGTTCTGCATTGAGTATCGCTGCTGTTACATTACCACCTAAACTAACAGCTTGACTAAAAGTTACAAAATCACTTTCTGCCGCACCATGATTACTCTCTGTAACAGTTATATTTGCAGAGCCATTTGTAGCAGAAAAAGTCGTAGAGTTTGTGGTTGATGAACGAATTGGTGTTATGTCATTAAATGTACCACCTTCTTCTATATAGTATTTTAAATGTGTACCAACACCAAGAAAGTTTGATCCATCAAGTGCTAACCAATTATGTAAACGTCTTGCTGTGCCTTGATAAGTGTTGCTTGTTAACTTTTCCCAACCACCAAACTTTTCTGGATAACCAAAACGAAAACGTATCTTATCACAGTCAACCCAACCACCTTCGTTGCTGTACTTTGTAATCTCTCTGTTTATACCTGGTTTAAACTGTAGTTTGGTTAATGGCATTATGAACCTATTGAACTGTATAAATCAGAAAAGGATATTGTACCAGATGACGGAACACCAGAATTAACACTCAATGCTCGTGAACCACTGCCACTTGATCCAGTGTTTATAGCTACCTGATTGTATATACAACTATAATTAGGAGTTAAAACGAAAGGCATTTTAACTGAAACTCTTACAGCCGAACCTGCTGTTGCACTAAAACTACCTGTTCTTGTAACAGGACCAGCACCACTTCCACTAGAACCTAAAACATCATCAACTAAACTATCATCATCAGAAGATGTACCAACATGAAAAGTTCCATTAGTTAATTCATAAGAAAATGTTTGATAATAGTAAGTTGCAGTATGACTAAATGTTAAATCAAAAACTGTATCTGGTGGAGCAGTACCACTAGTCCAACTTGAATTATAAAAAAATGTATAATTAGTATAATAATCAGTATAAGAAGGACCACTGGCATGAGCTACACCACCACGCCAATAACCATAATCAGCACCTGTATTTGGACTTGTAGACGTAGCAGTGTTACCATGATTATATCTTGCACCTGAATAACCATAACCAGTTATAATGTTTGCTACTTCAGAAACAGTTACTGTTGTGTTAACTTCGTCAGGTACTTCACTACCACCTCTATACAAGTCACTCATAGATATAGCACCAGATATGCCAAACTCGGTTCGCATATCACTCATACTTATAGTGCCACTACTTGTTAGAGCCATACTTAGCCATATCTCTTTAATTTATCAATTTGTTTTTGCTGTTCTTTAATTGCTTCAATTAAAACACCAACTATATTACCATATGCAACAGACTTATACTCACCATCTGTTACAACCTCTGGTAATACTTTTTCTATCTCTTGAGCAATTACACCAATACCTTTTTCAGCTTGTTTAGTATAAGATACGCCACGCATATTCATAACTTTATCTAAAGCATTATCTATTGTCTCTATATCTGATTTTAATCTTTCATCTGAGAAAGCTGTAATATCGCCACTAGCAGTAATTGTACCAGTGTTAGATATATTTCTAAAACCACTAATGTCTTTATTGCTATCAACGATTACTGCTTTTGACGCAGAAACAGTTCCTGCAGTTATACCATCAACTAAATTTAATTCTGATGCTGTGGAAGTAACTCCATCTAAGATATTTAATTCAGCAGCAGTGGAAGTTATTGCTGTGCCACCTAATGTTATTGATCCAGAGACATCAAGATTACCATTCATATCTATGGTGGTTGCTGTTATATCTATCTCTGTAGGAGATGCTATTAAAAGTGTATCTGAACCACCACTTCGTATGAATTGATCTAAATTACTAGCATCATCAAAAAATATACCTCTTGTTGAGTTAAGAAGTAACCCTAAATTATGAACATGAGTCAAGGACACTTCACTGTCAGCACCAAAGTTAATTGATTTGCTATCTGTAATAAGATTTAAATCACCCTCATGTGTTAATCTCATCTTTTCTGTTGCAGCTTCAGAACTACCTAACTTAAACACCATGTCTGTTTGATTGTTATCTGACGCAAAAGCATTATCTGCTTCAGCTACGATAGATGCTGCAACTTCAATAGCATCTGTACCACCACTTTCATTTGGTGCTTGGAATTGTAACGCACCAAGAACATCACCATCAACAACTGATGTATCAGATGTCTGTAATGTCAACAAAGCACCATCACCAGTTTTTACTGTTAAATCTTCTGTAAAAGCATCTGATCCAGTTTCTATTTGTGCAACTGCCGCACCAGACCCTGCACCATCTGCATATACAATAGCAGTCTTACCATTACCCACAGTAACAGTTGCACCACTGCCTTGTTTAATTATTATAGACTGACTGCCAGAGGTATTGTTAAATACAAAGTACAGTTTGTCTTGATCGTTAGGTGATATGGTAACAGTGTTTGTAGAACTTAATGTGCCACCAAAAACTAAAACTTTAAAATGACCATCTGATAAAGCACCATCTGTTGTTGTTAACGTATGTGTTGTACCAGATAATGTGATTGCACCTACGCCATTTATAGCTCTGTCAAGAATATCAAAGTTTGTATTGGTTGTTGCACCCCAAGTACCTGCTTGTTCGCCTGTACCAATCTTCTCTATGCCATTATTTGCTGTATACGAACTCGCCATCTATAACTCCTAATTTGTACTCACATCTGTCCAAGTGTCGCCTGTGTGAGTAATCTCTGTCCAATTATCACCTGTATGCGTGATCTCTGTGTAAGTCACAGTAACACTCGGAACAATTTCTGTAAATAATAATTCACCAGTAGCTGTCTGTGTTAAGCTAAAACTTTGTGTAGAAAATCCTTCTGCTTGGTATGTACCTACTGTTGTTTGATCAATATTAAAGTTTATATCTATTTCTTGATCTGTGCCTTTTACAAAAACAGCAGAAGAAGTTTTAGTAAAGTTTAAATCCATTGTTGTAACAGGTATGTCAGGTACAACAGCACCTTCTGTTGACTGCTCAAAAACTCCTGATATATCTGCGACACCTACCAGTATACCAATACCAGCACTTGCTTTAGAAGCAATGCCACTCATCTCTGCATTACCTTCGAGTATTTTACTTATACTACTAATAGGTGTTTCAGAGAGGGCGACATGACCTAGCATTAACTAGCCTTTTTTTCTTCTAATGATTGTATTAACGCACTTGTATAAGAGTTTTTAGCAACACGGATTGGATCAAGTTGAAACGACAATCGTTCTTCTTCTGCTGTCAAAGCTCTTATTTGTTTTATTAAATACTTTTGTTGATCGGACATAGCATCAATATTGTGATCCTTGCCGTTTATATTTATTACGTTATCACTCATCCAGCAATCTCCTGAACTGTTAGCACTGATACAGTTCTTGGGTCATAAAAAGCATTATCTCTATCACTATGTGATCTGTTAATGTACGCAATAGCACTTGCACTATTAGTTGTTCCTTGATAATCTTTATATTGAATTTTATAAGTTACTTGAGATGTAGTGTTCGGTGAGTCTAATATGTTTATTGGAATTGGAGATATATCATACGTATCCCAGCCGTTTGTAGCAGCTGTAGCAGAATAGACTTGTGGTCTGTTACTAGCAGAATCACCTACTGCTAAAGTTGTGCTATCTCTAACAACTATAATGTAAGACCTAAAATAATTTTCAGCAACATTTACAAAGCCAGTAACTAGCACTTTACTTGACGTTGAAATAGGAGTTATATCTAGTGTTAATCCAGTATCAGTATAACTGTTTCCTTGTGCAGAACTAGCTCCAGTTAATGTCATTGACAATGTTTGTATTATAGAACCACTAGGCATTTTATCTGTACCAATAGTTCCTAACTTACTTGAAGCTATAGCTGCACTCGCATTTACTTCTGTATTTGTCACTGCTCCCGCACCTATCTTTGCATTTGTCACAGCGTCATCAGCGACTTTTGCCGTTGTAATAGCGTCATCTCCTATTGCATTTGTACTTAAAGTTGTTATTGCCATTAGTCTGCATCCTCTATTGTTAGCTCACCTGCATCAACTTGTCGTTTGATTTCAGCGTAGTGTCTGTTATCTTCGCTTAATGGAACACCCATTTTTTTTCCATCTATTGTGCAATGAATACAACTTATTGTATTTGTTGTTATATCTTTAAAATATTTTGCATTTGTTATTGTCATTTTTTCATTCATAATAATTCCTATAATTCTGCTGATAAAGTAAGTTCAGCGTTAGTAGTATCAATTATATACAAACCTCCTACATTACCTGTTGAACCATCTATATCTGAGTTATTTATAAGTGTAGTTACTTTTGTATTAGTTGAATTTAAAGCAACATCATTAAAATAATCACCATCAGCGTTTCGTATAAACTGAAAATCGTTTGTACCATCTGTACAAGATACTGTTGGATTTGCTCTCATTTCTACTGGGTGATACAAAAAGCCTATCATTAAAGTAGCATTATACTGCCAACCACTTGCAAAATAACTAGTTGCTGAACCTTTCGGTACAGGAGCATAAAAATATCTTTGACATCTAGCTAAATTATCTGAAAAAGATTCATGTGCAAAAGGCGTAGCAACTTCTCCTAATTCCCATTGAACACCTGTTATTAACCAATTATAACTTGTATTACCCAAAACATTTACTTGCCCTACAGCAGAATTTGCAGCAGTATCATCAGCCCAAGTAGTTTGTAATGACCCACTTGTAAAATTAGAACCTGCAAGTAACCAAAAATCTAGTGTCATGCTTTGTGCATTATCGTCATCTAAAGGGTCGCCTGTTGATGTATCACCTGCAAAGGTAATCGTTTTATGTTCCCAAGTATCTGCTGTATTTATTGTATATGATTTAGATATTTGTCTTGAATTATCGTGGTCATACAATCTACATATATGTGTTCCTGTTAATCCTGATTTTACCCAAAAAGAAACTGTGCTTGATTTAGCTGTTGAAAAACCTTTTTGTAACCTTTGTAAAAATTGACCTTCAAAACATTGTCTTATTATTGCATACTGTGCTGTTCCAGTTGAGTCAGCAGTTGTTACATCTATTTTAAGACTATTATTAAAACCTTGACCTGATGGTAAATCTGTTGCTTGTGACATAGTAATCGTAGCACCAGTGTTATCAAGAAATTTCCAACCATCACACGAATAATAACCAGATGCAGTTATACCTGCAGCACTTGTTGGTCTTTGACAAATAGCCATATCACCATTCATAACTATGTTACGATTAGCTAAACTACCTGCTTCAGATGCTGTAGCTAAATCTGCAAATGTTCTTGCTCTGCTCATCTACGCTTCCTCCAATGTCTTTACTTTGGCTTCTAATGTTTCTATTCGTGTCATTGCTTCCTGTAAGGCTTTGACTGCTTTCATATAAAGAACAGAATACATAACAGCTTTTACCTTAGATTTTTCTTCAACTTTTTTTTCATAGCCTTTAACATCTCCAACTTTTTTACCATCTGGTATAGTATCTGCTTCTTTATAATAAATAGGTTTATCTGTATCATCTACTATTGTTCCAAAACTTGAATCAATCGCTACATCACCTTCAGTTGGTGCTGTTTCTCTAATTAATTTTGGACTAGTTGTTTCTAATTCTTGTGCAATAACACCAATCTGTGACCATGCTTTCTCGCCATATTTTTCAATATCATCTTTCTTTTTAAAGTTTCTAATCTTTAAATTTTTAATATCATCCCACTGAGAACTAGAATCAACAATATCTTGTTTTAATCTTTCATCAGATAAAGAACCATAAGAGTTGTCGTGATTAACTATATCACCATCACTATATACAAGTAATCTCGTATTTCCACTATCATTACAACTTATAAAATAATTACTATTATTATCCATAGCAACTTGAGGTGTTCTAATAGCTATACCAAATGGACTATTTGTACTTTCATTATCAAGTATCATAGAAGTGCCACTTGCAGAAGTAGCATTTACTGTTAAATTACCAGTAGAAGAAAGTACCATTCTTTCACTGCCCTCTGTTGCAAAACCCATTCCACCACTACCATGATAATATTCAATTCTTCCTACAGTATTATTTCCAGTTCCATCATTAAAATATATTGAACCATAACCACTTGTTCCACTTATTATACTCATTCCAGAAGAACCAGATGTTGATGATTTTTCAATAATTAAACCATTACCATAACTATTATATTGAGTTGGGTCTGTAACACCTATTCCAACTCTACCACTAGAATCAATTCTCATTTGTTCTGAAGTGTTAGTACCAAACCTTATATAATTATCATCGTGCTTATATTGTATAAAACCAATATCATTATCACCATCATCACCAAATATAATTCCACCATAATTTGTATTACCAGTTAAAATATTAATTCCAGTTTCTCCGTCACTTTCTATGACCACTCCAGAATTAGTATGTGGTGTTCCTTGACCACTTGAACCTTCAATAACATGAAGAACATTAGTACCACCTTTTATTTTAACGTGGTCATCTCCTGCTACCTTAAAATGTATTTCATCATCTGTGTCTGCTGTAATACTAGAGTCTGCATCTGCATCTAATATTAATTCAGTTCCATTCATGTCTAACGTACTGTTAGCAGTAACTGTGCCACTATGCGTAACATTTCCACTAAATGTACCACCACTTGTAGCACTTACCATGTCAGCAACAGTAAATACGTCATAGACTATGACAGTCACTTCGTCATTTGTATTGAGTGCTGATAGACCTGCTATCGTGTTAGCAGTGCTTGTGTTATAGTCTGTTGTTGGTTTTAATAAAACACCATTGAGATACACATCAACGTATGCACCATCTGTAAATGTTAGAGTAGCTCCATTGGCATCTGCTCCACTTACGGATGTGTCACCACTTGAAGCTAGATATATAAATCTATTTCTTACTCCAAATCCGTCTGTTGATCTTCCTATGTATGGCATATGTTATTCCGTCTTACCAGTATCTGGATTAAATGTCTTGTTTAAATTTTTCATTGAATTTTGCCAATTATCAATTTGCGTCTTACACAAATCATATGCGTCTTTAATGTAATCATCATCTGACTTTCCATCAACTATAGTAAGCCATTTGTCAATTGCATAAAAATTATTTTTTTCATCTGTAATTGCAAAACCTACTCGTTTTTTTAATGTACCATCATCTGAAAGAGTATTCTTTTCATTTACTTTTTCATCAGTAAAATCTTTTATTTTATAAGTTAATGCCATTTTAAATATCTCCTTATGCCGCTAATACACCTACTGTGTAAACTGTATCACCACCTCTAGTATTTTTTAATGTAAATTGATATTGGCTTCCTGAACTAAATACACAAGCCATTTTACCATCTGTATCTGAAACAGCAAAATTTGTATCCCCAGTAAGATTAAATTCACTACCAATCCAAGAAACAAAAAACAAATTTGCATAACCTGTACTATGAACAGTTAATATAACAAGCATCCCTCCAGCAGGTGTGCCTGAAGTTATAGTTACACTTGCATCGTCTGCTAAAGTAAAAGTTGCAAAATTAGTCGTACTAATTCTAATAGCATCTACTTGACCTATACTCATAAATGTTTCACTATTTGCCGTAAAACCTAAAGAATGAGTGTTATTATCATATGTTATTTGTCCTGCATCTGTATCATCTACATCACCAAAACATATTCTTGAAACATTGTTTGCGTCAGTTAATAAAGACATACCAACAGCACCTGTGCCACCAACAACAAGATTATCAGCAGATGTGTTCGCTGTTCCAAAATTACTTGTTGTTTGGTCGCCTACATCTAAAATTAATCCTTTATCTGCAAGATGAGTTAAAGTTACATCGTTATCTGCTCCAAAATTTAACGCTGCACTATCCGATGCAAGACTTAAATCATCTCCTACAGAAACATCTCCTGTAAACGTACCATCTACGGCTGTAAGGTTTTGTGCCGCAGGATGTGTTGCTGTACTTACTGGTGTATTGTGGTGCATTACATAAATATTATTCGTGCCACTTGGAGGAGCACCAGTAAACGTCAATGTAGTACCACTAATTGCATATGCTGTTGTTGGTATCTGTCTTACGTTCTCAACATAAACAGCTACACCATTTGTCGTTGCTGGTTTAGATAATGTAAATGCAGTCGTACTACCATTACCACTAAATGTATCTTTAGTGACTGATGCAAAGTTTACTGCTGGTGTGTTTCCTATATACGGCATTAGGTTATCTCCTACTCACTAATTGCATCAACAACAGAAACCCAAACATCTGCTGAACTTGCTGTATTACTTTGCACTTTTAAAACATCATTATTCTGCATAACAATTTTAGCACCACCATCTAAAACTTGAATTGCACCCCCAGTAGGCACTGGTGCATTTTTAACAATGTAAAAATCATTTGAGCCATCATGGATAAATACATCTATTGTAATTTGACTTGTTGTTGTATTTGCTACATTTATTCCTACTATGGCATCATCTGAATTTGCTGTTCTTAACGTAGAAGCACTTGTTCCAACATTTCTTGCTTTATCTCTTTCAAAATCTTGTGCCATTATATTCTCCTATTCACAACGCTATAGCCATAGCTGTAGCGAACCCTTTTGTAGCTAATTCTTTACCTTCAACTGCTAATACACCTGCACTTGCTCTGGATAAAGTTGTATCACTTGCATGACCTAATTCTATATTACCAGATGTTGTTAAACTTGTTAAAGTTCCAACTGATGTAATATTAGTTTGTGCTGCAGTTTGTAATGTACCTGCTAACTGTGTCGCTGTTAGTCTTCCTGTACTTGGATTATAAGTTAAATCACCATCACTCTCTAATCCAAGATTACCACCATCTACATCGCCACCTGCCGTAAAGACAATCGCATTATCTTCATTTGTGCTTTCATTGTCTGTAATTGTAACTGTAGTAGCAACTGCAGCAGTTCCAGAGTAACCACTAGAAGTAATTGTTCCTAATGAAGCACCACCATCTGAAAAAGTTATTGTACCACCATCTGCATCTAATGTGATACCACCACTTGAATCTAGTGTTACAGTTGTTCCTGCAAGTTCTGCCGTACCATCTGCCGTAATTTGTATGTTAGCTGCTGCTGCATTGTCATCAGTTGTAACAATATCTAATGTGCCATTTGTTCCTACTGTTATAGTGGCTGTATCACTAGTAGAACCTGTCATGGTAATGACTTTGCCATCAATTGCCACATCATCTACAGTAAGAGCTGTAAGCGTTCCTAATGATGTAATATTGGTTTGTGCGGCTGTTGTTAGAGTTACATCAGCTATGTATGTTTTTACACGGCTCATGTCAGATTTTCTGTTTGTGCCACCTCCACCATCGTCAACTATAATCTCATCTGCATCTGCAAGAGCAGCACCTATATCTGTTCCACCATCAATATCTAATGCACTAATAGCAACCTTACCTGCTGTGGATATTGTATCAAGTTTAGTATCAGCAATTGCTGCACTAGATTTTATATCAGCGTTAACAATGTTTGTTATTGTGTTATTATCAGAATCTATACTTTTGTTTGTTAATGTTTGTGTTATTGTTGTAGCAACTAAATCTGATGTAGTGGTAACATTTGCACCATGATCTGGGAGCCTTAACGTATTGGCTGCTTGTGCAGAATGTGGTGCACCAATAAGAGTTTGTGCATGAGCATTTGAACTTTCACAATAGAACTTAATCTGTGATACAGCACCACCATCATTTTTAAGATCAATCAAACCACCTGCAATAAACAAATCATGTGGTATGGATACATGACCATCTGCATCTTCAAAAACTGCTTTATCAGCAGGGTATGTCATAAATATAGTTCTTGTACCAGATGACCAGTTGACAGCACTATTTGAGTTAGAACTAGCCAGAACAGTTGTTCGGGCTAACGTAGTTCCAGAAGATGTAAATGTACCAATACCAATTTCAAAGTCAGTATTGTCAGTGCAACAATAGTAAGTTGTATCGCCATTATCAAGATTAGCAGTAAAAGTCTCAAAACCAGTTACAGCACCAGCTAACGTGTATGTTCCAGTGCCTGTTGTAGTTGTAGTTTCTTTTACTCTATCATGTATCTCTAAAGCCATTACTTCAGCTCAATACTCAAGTTATTCGTGTTAATTCTAAATATATCATTTTGTGCAAGAGTTTTACTTGCATCCAAAGCACCTACAAACAGTATGTTACCACTTGAACTTGCGTCTGCGATAAATACATGAGTGATTGTAACGTTGCCACTGTCTGTCTTTGCAGGAAACTCAATCTCACTTGCATTTTTTGCTGTCTGTGTATCTGTTGAGTCAGCACCTATGGTTGTCCAATTAGTTGCAGTTACTTGCTGTCTAAGGTATCCACCAAAACTTGCTTCTGTTAAAGAGCCAGTTTCAGCCGCAGATACTGCCGTTGCTAGTCCAACATATATACTGTCACCTGGACTTGAGAAACTAAGAGAATTATTTTTAAATAAAAAATGTAATAATCTTCTCTCTAAATAGTTGGTTGCTGCATTTGAGGTTGCCATAATTTATCTCCTATGTCCTTGCTCTTCTAGGTAATCCTTGCCTATAAGCATCAGCATTTTCCCTAGCCTCACCTAAATCTTTTAATCTCATAAGTTCTTCATTAAATCTTTTTTCATACAAAGTCAAAACGTCTGGTTCACCTTTCATAAAAATATAACTCTCATAAAGCGATCCGTAAAGCAAAGCATTACGAGCATTTTTACTTAACCATGTTGTTGTTGTATCACTTGATATAGCAGATATGGCAGATGAAGCACCTGTTGTGCCACCTGTCACTGTCTCACCACTTGTAAAAGCTGTAGTAGGTACAATGATTGTTAACTTGTTTGTACTGTCGTTTTTACTTTGTATTGTAGCTGTAGCACCACTAGAAGCACCTGTTATTACTTCATTGACAGCAAGACTAGAGGAAGATGCAACTGTTAGTTCAATTGTACTGTCTGCTAAACTTGTTGGTCTATAATAATAATGTAATTCTACAGAGTAATTACTGTTAGGTGTTGGTGCGAGTATAAAATTATCTACATCAAATCGTGCATAATACTTTGGTGCACCAGTAGTAGAACTGTTTGGATTATACTCTTGTATAAAGTTTACATCTTTTTCTAACAAAAACTCTATATTGCTAGAGTTTGTTATAGATAAACTAAAAGAAGCTAAATAATCGTCAGGCACAGATAAAAATCTATCTGATGATGTCGTAGCACTTGTCACGTTTTTACGAAATACTTCAAAGTCAACAGTTTTAAATATTCTGTTTTCTGCTGCTCTTATGAACTCTCTAAGGTTATTAACAAAAGTTGTTTCAGTATTCTCAGAGTAATCTTGTATGGTTGATTTTAATGTTGTTAATGTAAAACTCATTAAGCCTCCAATGTAACAGGACCTGCTGAAGCAATCTTGCCACCACCTCTTATTGATCCTACAGTTGCAGTATCTGAAACTGTTATGGTGTAATTATTTGTATCAACAACACTAGCAATAGTAAAGCCAGATGAATTTTCCATTACTGATTTTGTTATACCATCAAAAGAAACTACGTTCCTAAATCTAACTGTTTCTGATGCAGATCTACCATGACTTTTTTCTGTTACAGTCACTGTACTACTTCCAGAACTACCTGTTTTAAATGGATCAAGCTCTAACAAAACTTCAATAGCTGGTTCTGTTCTTTCTGGTCTTGCGTCACGTAAAGCCTCTGCATCTGCTTTTTTTGGTCTAGGATCAAGTTGTGGATGTTTTTCTTCATATTCATCTTTACCAACAAGCAAACCATTCCATTCTTTTCGTGTATCTTTGGTACGATACCTAAAACCAGAACGATCTGAAATTACATAAGCATCACTTCCATTTGCATACTTTGGCATTATCCAACCTTATAATAAGATAAACTAGGAGTTATAGTAAAAGATGATCTATCTCTATCTTCTGCCATAGCTCTATCAAATTCTTCTTCATAAGACGCTTTTAACAATTGTATTCTTTCAGGTGCTTTTTTAAGGGATATGTAATAAGCTAAACCCGCAGCTAAACAAGGATAAAACCTAAAAGGCACCTCTAAAGTATTTTGCATGGTGTCAGCATCTTGTATTCTTGTTAAAGCATCATAGTGTATAACATCTGTACTATTCTCTGGAGCCGGCCATATTTTTAAATTAGGTGTGATTTGTCTATCTAAAAAATACTGTGTCGGTCTTCCTGTCGTTGTTTTTGTTGGTATAGATAAATAAGTATCACGACTTATACGTGACATATTAAAATCTGTACCACTTCTTCTTACAACAACAGAAAGTATATCAATTACATCTGTGCCTAAACTGTAATCTACATCATCTGCTGTAAGTGCTTGAGTTCTTTGAACAATTGTCCATTGATTTAGTCCACGATTAGCCCACTCAGCTAACATTAAATTAAGTGATCTTTTTGCTGTTTTAAGATCGTAACCTGTTCGTATTTCTAAACCACATCTTTCATATGCTTCTTCTATATAATCATCAACTGCTAATTCAAAATCGGTAGAGCTTGATGTTGTCATATTTACCTCAAATCGTTTGCGATACGAAAATTAAAACTAATGAACATAATTGGGCGATAGCTAATACAACTATCGCCCATATTTTTTGATTTAAAGATTTAATGTCCTCACGTAAATGAGTAAGATGATTATTCTCAATAGTATCTAATCTTTGATTAATAACCTTTATATCACCTTGTAATTTTGTAGACATTAATAACCTTTTCTTACTTGCATAATAATTGTGTAAGTATCTGCACTAGAGTGTCCAACAGTAGTAAATTTTATATCACCTGTTTTACCACTACCAGAATTGTTCGGAATACCACCAAAAGATGTATAATCGTGATAACCAGATTGGTTTTCTCCTAGTTGTATTGCCAATACATCAGATGAAGCATCAAAAAGAATACTAACTTTCATACCTGTACACTGCCACCATATTTTTTCTATAGTTGCATCTGTACAAGCACGTCCACTTGCATCACCTCCTAAAGCACTTACATCAACTTTTGTAACGGCACTTTCACCTGTGCCGTCACTTATGTTAGTAAATTTTAAAACAGCCGTCTTTAAGCCATCTTGTATGGTTTGACTTGCAACTGTATCAGCCATGTTACCCTCCTAAAATACAGAGTATTCTAATTCAACTGTAAATCTTCCAGCAGTTACATCAGCATTGACTGTGGTTGTTGCTCTAGCATATAAATGAACATTGGCAACTGCGGCAGTTACGTTTGGAACAAATATATGATAGTTACCAGCAGTATCATTAAAATTAACGTCTATTTCAGTGATAGATTGTGTAGCACTTAATTGTTCGTTAAATGATGTTACTCCAGCACCTACTATTTCTGTACCACTTACGGCTGCGTTTGTGGCAGTACCACTTGTAGAACTCAATGCTAAGTTACCAGCTAATGTTTGTCCAGCAGCAGTTGTGATACCAATTAAAGCCTTATGAATAAAAATTTTAGATGGTGTAACTAAATCATCAGGAGCATCTACATTTAATGTTCCTAATTCCACTAAACAATCTCCATCTGCATAAGCAGTTGAAGCAGCGTCTGTCGATGCTAAAGTACCAGCAAAAGATTGAATCTTTCTTGTACCCATAGAAATTAACTGTCCAGTTGAATTAACTGAAAAACCAGTTTCTGTAATAGCACCAGTAGTTGAGCTTTCATTTATTACTTTAAAACCACTCTTTGATCGAATGGTACTCGAAAAAGTTGTATTAGCCATATTAATCTCCTTGTCTCGGCTATTGTCGAACTAAGTTGTTCGTCAAGGTTTTTTTTAAAGATATAAAAAAAAAGGCGACTTGTAAAGTCGCCTTTAACAATTGTTCGGTTTATTTAAGCACCTGGTGAACCGAATACACATCTTGGATCAGAAAATCCAAATGAATATCTTTCACGAGCTTTAAACCTCATATTGCCAGTTGTGAAGTCGTCTTCCATTGAAGTAGCAAGAGGTGCTCTTTCAAAATGTATGAAACCTCTTGGTGCATCAGTTTTAATGAAGAACGCATCAGTATCTGTTAAGAAATGGTTCACTACATAACCTTCTGGTAGCATACCCATGTTCTTAATAGCGTTAACATCATTATCGGAAGTGCTTGGTCTTAGAGTTGACTCTAATAGACGATCAGCAACAAATTGTAGTTGAGGTGGAATAATAAGTTTCATTCCACGTAGTGCAATGATCATATTTCTCTCATCAACAAATGTTGAGATGTCAATTAAAGCGTTCTCTAATGAAGTTTCATTTAAATCAGCAGCTGTACTTGGCTCATTTCTAAATGTACCACCTCCACCTAGTGGGTGATCAGTTGCACAAAGCTCCTTACCATCACCACCTGTGAATGAACTATCAAACGCATTGTTCAAAGTTGCCGCAGCTTTTACTTGTTTGCTGTGTGCCATAGAACGAGCTAATGCTCTTGTATATCTTGCACCTAATCTGTCGTACAAGTTATCTTCCATAGCTTCTTGCGTTAAAGCAAACGCTAATGCAATTGTTTCATGCGTATAACGTGCAGTGTAAACTTCATTTGCTGTGTCAAAATTAACCCCAGCACCCTCAGCTTTAGTTGGTGCGTTACCAAAACCTGATAACATCACTTCTTCTTCAAATGCTCTGTCAGAAGATTCTGTGTCGTAGATTTCTGCGTGTTCTGCATCATATCTATCATACTCCATGCCAAACAATGCGTTTAGACCTGGTTCTAGCTCTTTCGCTAGTTGTGCTCTACTTATCGCCATTATCTACCTCCTACGCTAAGCCTGCACCTTTTTGACCAAAAATAGAATTTTGGATCACAACGTGCACATTGGTTGCATCTGACGAAACATCAGAATTTTCAGGGTCTTGCGAAATGTCAATACATTTTAAAGGTAAACCAGCAGTTGTAGCACCAGTTGCTACGTCTAGCTCAGCACCAGAAATACCAGTGGTGGTACTACCAGAGCTTGTGTAAACAATATCAAAGTTACCAAATAAATCTGCAACTGGAAAAGCTGCATTGCATTGAATTTCATAGATAACATTTGGGTCATCTATGATAAAAGCAATAATGTCAGAAGCATTAGTGCTTGCAGGATAGAAATTACTAAATTTCTGCTCCTTAGTTGTTGGGTCAGTATACTGAACACCATTGAATACACCTACAATAGGAACTGTACCACCATCAGCGTGTACTTCTACAGTACCACCAGTAACTTGAGCTACCATGTCACCTTGAAAGATTGATGTTCCATAATTTGCGGCGATTCTATATCGGCTTTGTCCACCAGTGAAAGGCATACCACCTATTCTACCTACAGGACGCATACCAAAAGCGGCATCTTGATTTGCCATAATTAGATCTCCTTATTAATCATCATTTAAATTTCGGTTATTCCCAAAGGAAACATTGCTGTTTCTTTGAGGTTTTAATTTTGGCATGACAGGATTATTCTCTCTCATCCAATCACGATCCACAGCATCCATTTGTGTCTGTGTTTTATCTTCAAAATATTTCTTACGTTGCTCCACAATTTCTTCTGGAACTCTCGCAAGTAATAATCCACCAGTGCCTATAACCCCAGCGTTTTTACCTTCGTCAATAACAGGAGCATCAAAATCTGGATAATCTTCTGCCTTAACAAGTTCATAACCTTCACGTCTTCTTTTGTGAATATTGTTTTTATCGTCATACTCCATGACGGATTCTCTTATCCACCTATGTTTATATCCTATAGGTGCTTCAGGAGCGTCTAATGCAGACGGTGGCTTCCAATCGTTTCTTCGCTCTGTTTTTTCACGAGATTGCGAATCTCGACTTTTTCTATCAATTTCAGCCATTATGTTCTCCTTGATTCTATTTTAGCAACTTCCTTTGCATATCTCTCAAGAGGTATGTTCATTTTTTTAGCGAAAGCTACTTGACCCGGTGATAATTCAACCGTCTTTTTTCGCCCTGATTTTACTGACCGTCCATTGGACGTTGCAGGAGCAACAGCTTGGGCGTTTTGCCGTTTATCCTGAAACTTGTTTGGAAAACTATCTCTCATACGCTTATCTATTTCAGCGTAATATTCATCAGATGTTGGATCATAACCTTCTGAACCAACTAATTGTTGATGTAATCCTTGAGCTGCACCTGTCATAACCATGTCTGATCCAAACCAAGTATTTGATTTCATCCATGTTTGTAATTTAGGATCAAGGTCTTCTACTTTAGGTGCTTGTTGTCTTTGAGATGTTTGTTCTGGTTGTGGTTGTTGAACCTCTTGTTCTGCTCTGGCTTTTTGTATTCTTAGTCTTTCTTTTTCAATAGCTAATTTTGCCATGACATCTTGAGCTTCTGCCATCTTTTCAGAATCACCAGCTTCATAAGCTTCTTTAAACAGTTTTTTAGCTTGATCAGTTTGAGTTTCTACACGAGTACCGTATTCAGTAATATAACCTTTATCTAAATTAGATAGCTTTTGTTTTAACTCTTCGTTTTCTTTTTTCTGCTGTTGTGCAAACTGCATAGCAGCATCAGCTTCTTCTAAAGCTTGTTTTCTTTTAGCAGTTAACTGATTAATTCGTTTTTTTACATTTTCGCTATAATCTTCTAATTCATCTGACTGTTCTTTTTCTTGAACATTTGTTCGGGTTTCTTCTTTTTCAGGAACAGTTGGTATTTCAGATGTAGTTGTTTGATTATTTGTTTCTTCAACATCAATAGCGACAACTTCATTTTCTTCTACAGCGTTTTGATTTTCTACATTCATATTATTCTCCAATTTCTTTATACATAGGAAATATCACTAGGGTCAAGTATTGTTGCGATAATATTGTCATCATTTATCAATCTTACCTCTAAATTCTCAACTTTAAAGCGATTTCCTGCATATCTTCCCATAAGTATCCAACTTTTTTCAGAACACCAAGCACCTGTTGGGAATTTCCCAGTATCAGAGTAGGCATCCGGCCCAAGTTTTACGACATAACCAGCGACAGTCGCAAAGCTTTCACGATCTCGTGTCGCATCAGGTATGAACACACCTCCCTTTGTTTGTGACTTCATATAGTAAGGTATAACAAGAACTCTATATCCTACTGGTTGAGGAAGTCTTTCCAAAGCAGAAGGTTCTAGTTTGGAAGGGTCTTTAGAATTTGGATTATCTTCTAATTTAGGAAAACCTTTTTTAACTGCATCAGGTATTTCCATACTTGCTTCTTTTTTACGTGCATTAGCAAATCTCTCTGGCACGAATAGTTTTTTAGCCATCTTCTAGCTCTATTCCTTTCATCGCAGCTTTTATTTCTTCTTCAGCGTAAGTCATGCCACGTATTTGACCTACAATGAACCGATAGTCCTCTATGGATTCTACCGTACCATTAGAGAGTGTAATCATAAAATCTTGTTTACGCTCTCTTATGTTCTTTAACAAATGTTCAGCTAGTTTTATTCCGTCCACTTTGTTTTCTTATTGCCTCTTTACCTTTTTTAAAAATACTTGCAACTTGAGCTTTACCCATTACTTTTGCTCTTTGCTCTCCAACAGTGAGGATTTGAATTTTTCTTGCATATGGTTTATTGATTTTTTTAACCTTTGCAACTGTTGCTCTTGCGTCAGATGGAGTTGCGAATTTGATGCCAACAGTGTCTTTAGGATTTTCATCCGTGTATAAACGTCTACCACTGCCTTTAGGTTTCTTACCTGTTCCGACTTTTGGGTCTTTTCTTTTTGCCATTATTAATAATACTTTTTAATGTTTTTGCTTGTGCAGCGTGTGTTTTAGATGCTTTACTTAAACCTTTAATTACTTTTTTAATTTTTCTAAGTGCCATTATTTACCTTTTTTATTTATCATTTGCAAACCCTGTTTACCAAATCTATATCCAAATGAGCTACCTATTATTATATATAACATATTTGAAAACCAATTCGGTGTATTTTGATCTAAAAATACAAAACCTTCCTTAACATATGGCTGAGTCCAGGGCAGGAAGCAGCAAATTAATATTGCTCCAAATATAAGTGACCAAAACTCGTCCTTCCAGCTTTCACCCATTTGATTTGTAAGGGCTTGTTCATTCAACATTGAACTTGTCGCTTCTGTCTCGTAAACTTTTGCTTCGGCTCTAGCTCTAGCTACTTTTACTTCTGTTTCGGCTTTCGCTTTATCAACTCGACCTTG
>Ga0310343_10000382_pt1 | contig 21018 bp, 19 predicted proteins | sample HC15DNA2025_MG_FD_203519 | JGI IMG/M metagenome (GOLD analysis project Ga0310343, IMG submission 203519) | Marine microbial communities from station ALOHA, North Pacific Subtropical Gyre - HC15-DNA-20-25_MG | ecosystem: Environmental > Aquatic > Marine > Oceanic | place: Pacific Ocean: North...
GAGAGTATCCAAATAACGGCCCAGTGATGCTCGAGGTCAAAACAAAAACTGGGCGAGGAATGAGCGACAAACATCGACTCTTGAGGAATGGAAATTCTGGAATCCAGTCCACCGAATCAGAATGGATCGCAGATTGTTTGTCGTCCTCTCCGGTCCGATACTCAGGTGGTGCCTTCGAGCCCGCCCTTACCGTCTCGTATTTGAGAACCACGCTCGTTGCAGTTTCGATCGGTGAGCGATTGACAATCGATCGACAGCTAGCAGCATCTCGTGCTCATCAGACCTCCGACGATCCACCGAACTTCGATATGTTGCCGGATTCGGTCATTCTCGAGGTGAAGTCGAACCGACCGAGGAGCAAGATCTCTAAAATCCTCTACCAAAATCGACACCACCCGCAGTCTTTGAGCAAGTACTGCCTCGGGATCGCTACTGCAGACAATTCTCTCGATCGAGGAATGCTCCGAGCAGCGGAGCGCCAAATGAGAAGGCTGGCGGCCCAGTAACGTGCGCCACTTAAAAACACCTTAAAACTGACCCTCGTTTACGGTGAGAGTTCGAAGTGGAACAGGGAAATACGCCTTGGAATAGATCAGCCGTTCTCGGCGTGCTTCCATGAACCTCCCTATACAAATCCTTTGACAGCGTTAAAACTCGCAATTCAGACTTGGAGCAAAGGGAGGTTCTAAGTCGGGAGTTTCATAACTCGGGTCGACCCAGCCTGCGTCAACTGGCAGAGGCTCCCATGCGATGCCACTCAGGACAATCTCGTTGACATCTACTAACCAGGTTTCATCACCAGTTACTTGGGCATTTTCCACACTCATTCCAAATTCAGTACACGTTGCACGAGCCATGTTCATGGCGCTCGCACCAACAGGCCAAGAGATATCGCCGCCTTCGCTATTTAAAGTCGGTTGGAGTTCGCAGTCATCGAAAACAAAAACCTTGAAGATGTAGCTATAAGCGCCACCATCGGTCTGCATGAAGATCTCTTTAACTCCGTCTTCATCCATATCCAAAAATCCAAGGGGTTGAGCCTCGAACACCAAGGATGAGCCAGGCACTAAAGAAATTTGGCGCCAACTGCCATCATCTGCCGCAATTTCCATCCACCATTTACTGATGGACGGATCAGCAAAAGTTGTGACAATCTCGTTCCCTGCGATGCCGTCGATATCGCCTGAAAGCGAAACCCCCTCAATCCAATCCGGATCTCTGAATCCCCATTCTCCGAGACAACCTGCACTTGTTGCCTGGCTGGCAGCCGAGTCCTCCTCGTGGCAAATGTCCACCACAAGTCGCTTCGGATTTTCGAGGGTGAAAACGTTGAAGGCAGCAAAATGCTCGGTTCCTAGGGTCCAACCAAGGTATCCCTCGAAATCCTCCGTCATCTTTCCCTGGTTCACGACTTGCGCCCCAACGGCGTTGCCATCGAGGTCGTCCGGGCCGGAATACCACTCAGACGGATCACCGATATCCGACGTGGATCTGGCAATTGTCCTGACTTGTAAGAATTTGTTTCCGTCCATTAGCACCGGAGCATCGTTGACCCAGGCCGACCCGTCCCACTGCTCAGGGATGATTGGTGGGCTAGCTAGCCACCGAATGTCGTACGACAAATCTCCAGATCCTTCGAAATCTAGGACGAACCGGTCAAAGTAACTGTGCGCACCTATTTCTGCGTCGCTCAAAATAAAGGAGCCACCTGTTGCGACGGGATATGGCCAACCCGAAATCGTCCTAGGAACCGCAGTCCAATTTGTAGGACAGGTTTCTGGAAGCGTCGTAGTTGTAGTTGAAGTGGAGGTGGTTGTTGATGTGGTAGTCGACGTTGTTTCAAGCTCTGTATTCGGCTCATCATCTTGATTCTCATACCCGTCAGTTTGTTCGCCGGATTCGGAGGTTTGATCCGAGGTTGCTGCAGGGGCGCTCTCTTCAATGTTTTTCTCAGAAGATGAGCAAGCGCCAGCGATAAGCATCGTGAGAGCGATGCTGAACAACTTCATTTTTGAACGATGACTGTGCATTTGCCGCTTCCTCCAGCGTTTGTTGTATCCGAGGGTTCCGCCAAATGTCCTACCCCAACACAATGAGTCGTAGTTGCTGATTTACTTCATTAATGGGTTTAGCAAAGAGCGAAGCTTGTAAGGAACTTAGTGTCTTAAGGATCTTGCGCGCCTCTGATTTTCCACTTCTCTGAACTTTTCACTCCCTAAACCACCTCTCCCTCAAGATTTGACACATGTAGGGTCTTGACTCCGCCAGGTGACATTCCGACCGGTTCTTGGTTGCTGGGTGGTCATCTCACGGCCTTTGCAGACGATGATGACAGCGATCCACAACCCCCAGAGCGTGCTATTCGTCGCCCTCGCGAACTCTGAGAGCATCTCGTATGCCGACTTGGACTTACTCGTTACATAGTGCAGGGCTTTTCGAGCCCTTGTACAGCCGGTCAGCCCACACCTGAGTGGGTTCAAGCAACTCGTCACGTTCATCGATAGCCATAAAGATCATCGGACACAGCCATCTGGCGTTGGCCCGTGCAATCGAATGGACTGCTCTGCCGCAACGCGCTCAGACGCTAGGCCCAATTGGCCTCGGCACTCGCTCTTCCATCTCGATGAAGATGCATTCTCCCGGGCAGATCTCAGCTGCCTCAATCACCGCTAATTCCTCGCGCTTTTCCACAAATGCAAGGCTGCGCGACCCTCCCGGATCATTGAGGGCAACCCCTCCTTCGACAACATACGCAATTCCATCTTCGAGAAGCGTAAAAACGTCAGGAGAACGATCGACGCATAAACCGTCTCCTGTACAGAGATCTTGATCGATCCACACTCTCATGAACCTTTTACGCTAGCGGTACCCTTCACCCTGTGCCCGAACGAGCCGCAGATCCATTGAAAACCGAACAACCCACTGCACCACGGCGGCCTCACACGTGGCAACGCCCCACCGGCCCATGCGAAGACCCCTACGCGTGGATGCTTGACGTCAACGATGAAGAATTCCTGCAATATCTCGAATCAGAAAATGAGTACGCCCAGCGCTGGTTTGAGTCGAACCACAAACTCACTACAACGATCGTCGAAGAAATCAAGTCACGAGTCCAAGAGACAGACCAGTCCCCCGCCGTGCGCTCAGGAAAGTGGTGGTATGTGAGCCGGACAGTTGAAGGACTGTCCTACCCAATTCACTGCCGAGCAACATCGAGAGAGCGTGCGGAAACGAGCAACGCCGACCTCATCCTTGACCAGAATATCGAAGCCGACGGAAAAGACTTTTTTGACCTTGGGACATTTGAGCCTGACCCCACCCACCAATACATCGCATGGTCAAGTGACACGGCTGGAAACGAGCATTACACACTGCGCATTCGAGACACTTCGACTGGCCTTGACCTCGACGACATTATCCCTGACACGACCTGGGGAGGCGTCGCTTGGTCAGCTGACTCCGAGCATCTTTTCTACGTAGTCGCCGATGACACCGAGCGACCCTTTCAAGTACGCCGCCACAAAATAGGTACGCCCCTCACCGACGACGAGATCGTTTTTACCGATAATGACGAACGTTTTTTCGTCGGAATCGAACTCACACGTAGCGGTCGATTCATCATCATTCACTCTGGCTCGAAGACGAGTAGCGAAGTTCACCTTCTCGATGCATCGACACCCCTCACCGAACCTCAGTGCGTTCGTCCCCGAACTGAGAACGTTGAATACTCAGTCGACGACTGGGGTCACACTCTCGTCATCACGACGAACCTCGCCGCAGAAGACTTTTGCATCATGACGGCACCTCATGCCGACCCCAGCAAATGGACAGACTTCGTTTCGCACCAGCCTGGGCACCGCATCACCGCAGCAGAACCATTTGAACACACCCTCGCAGTGCACGAATGGGTGAACGCTCAACCACGAATTCGCCTCGTGAACACCGGCGGCGAGAGCAGACTCATCGAGCTCACTCAATCTCCACACGACATCGAATTTGGCGCGAACGAAAACTTCAGCACCGACCAGCTGAGGGTGCGGGTTCAATCGCTTACCCAACCGTCGACGATCATCGATATCAATATTCACGATCTCAGCCACCACGTCATTCGACAAACCCCAACACCCGGAGTCGATCTCAACAGTTACGTGTCAGAACGACACTGGGCTATCGCCGATGATGGCACCAAGGTGCCGTACGACATCGTTCGGCACAAAGACCACTGCGAGGCACTCCCCGCAGTCGTCTACGCCTATGGCTCATACGAAATTTCCCTTCCGCCGTGGTTTTCGGTAGCTCGGCTCTCGATCCTTGATCGTGGACTCGCCTGGGTGCTTGTGCACCCCCGGGGCGGTGGTGAACTTGGCCGCCAGTGGTACCTCAATGGAAAGTTCCTCAGTAAACGAAACACGTTCACCGATGTGATCGCCGCAACGAAAGACGCGGTGTCTCGACAACTCATCGATGGCGAGAAGCTCGCTCTTCGAGGCGGTAGCGCAGGCGGCCTCATGGTGGGTGCCTGCATCACAATCGAGCCCCAACTCTTCGCATCTGCTGTTGCTGAAGTGCCGTTTGTTGACGTTGTGTCGACGATGAGTGACCCCTCACTGCCTCTCACCGTCACCGAATGGGAAGAATGGGGCGACCCTCGGAGCGAGCCCTATGCCAGTTACATCGACTCGTACTCTCCCTACGACAACACTCGCCCCGCTAACTACCCGGCCTTACTCATCACTGCAGGCCTCAACGATCCACGCGTTAGTGTTCACGAGCCGGCGAAATGGACAGCTCGACTAAGGGAAGTGCGCACCAACGATGCTCCTCTGCTGTTCAAGACCGAGATGGGTGCAGGCCATGGCGGGCCGAGCGGTCGCTACGCGGCCTGGGAAGACGAGGCCCGCACTCTGACATTTCTCCTCGAGACCGTCACCGCAACGACGTAACTCATACGAACGCGGCGCTCGCAGCAAGCGCAATCAACACTGAGTTACGAGCAACATGTCGCCAGCCAATTGGCTTCTTTGACATTGAGCCAAAGCAGGCGCATGTTGGCACATCGTCTTTGCGGATGGCAACAAGCATCCATCCAGAGAACGCCATGAGGAGCCCACCGAGCACGAGGGGAATGACCGGCGCCCATAACCGAACAGCGGTAAGAGCACCAATGATGACTTCGAGGAGTGGTAGCGGGTAAAGAATCCAGCGAGGAACACCTTCAGACACCACACCGTCAGACCATGACGTCCCTGCCACAAGCTTTGACGCTCCCGCCCAGACCACGACGACGCCAACGACAACCGCCGAACCCAAGCCAACAACGTCAGGCATGGTTGTCAGCATGGCATGGAATTGTCATCTCCATACCCTCGCGGGCAACGACAACCTCAATTCCTACCTCTGCACCGCGCCGCTGATATTCGACTTCGATGGCATCCAGCTCATCGTCAGAGCGCGAAGGGTCATGATGAAACATCACCAGAGTCGACACACGTGCCGCGATCGCCAGCGACATTGCGTAATCGATTCGGCAGTGCCCCCAATGCTCACGACCCGCATAATCGGCATCAACAAACTGCGCATCGTGAATCAGCACATCTGCTGCTTCACAAAGATCAAGCACATCAGGCGCAAACCATTTCGGGTCAGCGGGCTCTTGATGATCGCTCACATATACGACCGAACGATCGTCGTAGGTCACCCGGTACCCGAGGGTTGGGCCAATGTGCGGCACCTTTGCAGCCCGAATAGTGAATGAGCCGATCTCCCACTCTGACGGAGCCACATCGTGAATTGCAATCTGCGCGCCAATGCTGTCAAGAGCCACCGGAAACACCGGTTCTGTAATGGCTGCCGCAAAGCAGTCACGGGCCGAACGGCCGTCATCTTGAACCGGCGCCCACACATTGATCTCGCAACCGTCATATTGGAGTTGTGGAAGAAACGGCAGACCTTGAATGTGATCCCAATGGAGGTGGCTCACCAGCACATTGAGACATTGAACCGAGGCGTCAAGAGTGGCTCCGAAGTAGCGAACGCCAGTGCCAAGATCGAAGATCAGCGGGTCTTCGCCAGGCGCGGCAACCGATACACAAGAGGTGTTACCCCCATAGCGTTGAACCTCCGGACTGTGACATGGAGTCGACCCCCGCACCCCGTGGAACACGATTGTTACGTCGTTACCACCGATAGCGACACGCTAATTGCACTCTGCGCACGTCACCACAAAATCAGCCCCGACATATGTCACATCCGAACCAGAGGTGATTTACGGGAGTCGGAGCGAGTCGCTCTCGAGGACGCAGAGCCCATCTTCAACAAGCCCATCGACCACTTCGTGTGCTTGAGCAGGGCTGCGATTCACAATGTCAGGCACCTCATCGAGTTCCACTGCACCTTGACCTAGGCGCTTCAACAGCAAACCTCGCGCCTGCCGGCGACTGCCTTCGAATTGTGCTTGCGGTCGCGAAGCACCGGCGGATGACCGTGCCGGGTCAGCAACATCAGAGTCGCCCCTCCATTGGCAGATATCGCTCAGTGGACATTCATCACAATGGGCCCGCCGAGAAGTGCATACCGTTCCCCCAAGGTCCATCATTGCTTGATTCCACAGCCAACTTTCGCCGGAGGGAACGAGAGCGTCGGCCAACGTCTGAGCCTCTGACACGGACAGCGATTTACCCCCCACGCGCGCAAGCACTCGACCAACGTTCGTGTCAAGCACGCCAACATCGTGTCCAAACGCGAATGCGAGAACAGCGCGCGCCGTGTACGGACCGACACCGGGCAGAGCCAACAATGATTCGAGATCTTCGGGAAACTCACCCAACTCGACGATGGCTACCGCACACTGGTGCAAATTTCGAGCCCGCCGAGGATACCCCATGCCTTGCCAAAGCTGCAGTACATCGCCGAGCGGGCTCGCAGCGCACGCGGACGGCGTCGGGAAACGCTCCATGAATACAGGCCACTTCTCTGCGACCCTGCCCACCTGAGTCTGTTGGCTCATGACCTCGCTGACAAGAACAGCCCATGGGTCACGGGTCGTACGCCATGGCAACTCTCGAATCGTGCTCGACGCCCATCCGAGCACCCGCTCAACGACGGCATCATTGTTCACGATTCTTCATCATTGCCAGACGGCAGTAGTTCGTCATCACCTGACACCGCTCGGGTCGGCCCATCATCGGACTCGTTATAGCGACGCAGAAGCGACCACCGTCGCGGGTGCTGAACCGATGTCTCGTGCGGCGGCCGAATGTACTGCCCTGTGCCATCGCGAGTCGGAAAGCGCAACTGGAAGTCGACTCTCGAAATGCCCCGCTTTGTCTCCTCTTCAGCGAGATCTCGCAATCGAATCAGGCGTTCCCGACGCTCGATGCGCCACGGACCCACTCGCAATGAGGCATACATCAGGCCACCAAGGATGATGGGAAAGAAGAACTGAGCGAAGCGGTATGACGCCACTCCGAGCGTTGCTGTTCTAAAGGGCACTCCGAAGCCTCGAAGCATGCCCACATAGCCGGTGTCGACATAGCCAAGTCCACCGGGTGTGATCGGAATTGCAGCGAGCACATTGGCTATACCAAACGCAATGATGAGAGCATCGAAATCGAGAGATACCCCGAATGCCCGAATGAACACCCACAAGGCACAGGCATCAAGCATCCAATTCAACGTGGCCCATAATGCGACCCGGCCAAGCAGATACCGGTCGGTGATGAGCGCCTCCAAGCGCTCCGCTAGCTGATGAACCACTTGCGATGCGCGATCTTCGTTGACCCGCAATTTGCGGGCAATGAACCGAACAATCCTTTCAGAGCGGCCCTTGCCTTCCATAAGTCCGAAAGTCAGCGCTCCTGCGAAAATCATGACGACAACTCCGACGAGAGCTGCGCCGCCGTACAGCGGATTCACGCCACGAATCGGAATCGAGATCACAAGACCGATCCACAAAATGAAGTTAAGAATGACTGCCGAGCCGAGCCCGACGGTCGCAAGGGCAAACCCGGCATCAGGGCCTGACATCCCCGACAACGTCATCAGTCGAAATCCGAGCGTTGAACCCGCGGCGTTCCCTCCGGGAACAATGCTCGACAGAGCACGTGCACTCATCTGAATGCGAAACAGATGCACCCGCGACACCCCACGACCCGCATCACCGAGCGCCGCTTTCGTCAACGGGGCGTAGCACCACAAGGCCCCAATTTCGAGACCAAGCCCGAGTATTAGTAGCGAAGGGCGGACCTGCTGAGTTTCTTCGAGCGCCGCTCTGAATCCGGGAATGAGCGGGATGACAAACAAATAGACCACCGCGCTAAACAAAATGAGTTTGATCGTGAAGCGAAAGCGCCGCTTCGATGTGCCGGCGCGCTCATTACCGCCGATGCTTTCAGGCACAGCGGAAACGCTGTCATCGCTTGTCATCACAGAATCCGTTCGGAGCCCATGATATGCGACGACAAATTGATGTTGTGGTGACCCCTAGGGCGACCAGTTTGAAAACGCTTGAATCGTCGCCTTCACATCGCCAAGCGGGTACAGGATTGGCGACGTGCAACCGTTCTCGATGTACTGCGCAACCGCTGCTTTTGCCTCGTCGGGCGTGCCAGATGCCGTGAGCATTTGAACGACCTCGTCGGGCACCAGTTTTGATGCCGCTTCAACCTGCTCATGAGTTGCCGGCCACGTCAATACCTCGCCCACTGCGTCGAGGAGCGATTGTGGAACCCCCGAGGCTTTCATGATGTGGGGTTGCTGGCCGAGATATTGCGTCACCATATTGCGCGCCATATCGAGGGCGGTTTGGCGGTCTTCGTGAACGGAGCAAACCACTAACTGTGGGCGGTCGAGGTCACTGGCCGACCGTCCGACCCGAGCAGCACCAATTTCAAGGGCTTCCATCGCCCGAGAGTTGTAGTCGGGCGATACGAGGTAGTTGAGTACTACCCCGTCAGCAATTTCACCGGTGAGTTCCATCATCTTCATTCCAGTCGCACCTATATAAATCGGGACATCTTTTGGCCGGCGCTCTTGGTATACGTAATCAAGCTCAACGCCGTCGAGGTGCACATGCTCACCATGAAACGTGACGTTTTCGTTCGCAAGAAGTGCCCGAATAACGGTGACCGATTCGCGCATCATCGCCAGAGGCTTTGTCCTGTTGATGCCAACTTTGCTTGCCAGCGGGTCCCACCATGCTCCAAGTCCACACAGCACACGTCCTGGAGCGAGATCGTCAAGCGTTGAGAACAGCGAGGCAAGCCGAGCGGGGTTACGAGTCCACACATCAATGACGCCAGAACCAATCTTGATGTGATTGGTTGTTGCGGCAAAGGCAGCCATTGGCACCGTCGCCTCACGAACAAGCCTCGAATCTGCCTGCCACACTGCGTAAAAGCCTGACTCTTCGGCGAACTTGGCAATTTCCATCGCCTCAGTAATCGGGTGTGCATCTTGCAGATAGATCGCCATTGGTACTGACATCAGATCTCCTCCAGTCTTGCGAAGAGACGGCGCGCCGACTCTTTTGCTTTTGTTCGAACTTCCTGTTCGTCGACACGTGTAGATGCTCCGTTCGACCACGCCACCTCGCCATCGACTTCAACGCTGATCGGGCTTGTTCCGGTGTTGAATGCCTGAAACCACGGATCGAATTCCGGTGACGCCCACACCACTTTGTCGTTTGCGGCCTCAGGAACAAGCGCCCAGCCATGCTCTAACCAACCCCACGCCATTTCAGGAGTGGTCTCTACATCGATTGCGCGCCCGGCCACGTAGGCGATACGGAACTCTTCCAACATGTCTGCGCCGATACCGTCTGTTCCGAGGGCGACCGGGTTGGCGAAACGAGTCGGGTTCGCATACCCAACCGAATTGTTCATGTTCGATCTCGGATTATGAACAAGCGTTCCTTGCAGGCCATGGTCATCGGACAACAGCACACCATGAACTAGCAACCAGTCGGGTCTCGTGAGGTGCCGAATTCGCTCTTCAGCCCCAACATCATCTGGGCCTTCCGCAACATGAATGTGCACGCCTACACCAAGGTCTGAGGCAATACCTGCGGCTGCTTCAAGGGTGTCGTCGGAACACGTAAACGATGCATGAACACCGACCATTCCTCGACCACCGTCGGAGATGAACCGGCGATTCTCCTCAAGCCCTCGTCGAGCACCATCGGCTCCGTGACGGTCGGTCACCCCGTAACTGCACACCGATCGCACACCGACCTCGTCACATGCCTCGGCAATCGCGTCGAGCGAACCCTCGATCGCATTCGGTGATTCATGGTGGTCGATGATTGCGGTGCAGCCTCTTGCGAGAGCTTCCAGTGCGCCGAGACGGGCCGAGTCACGAATGATGTCGAGGTCGAGCGCCATGTCAAGACGCCACCACACCAGTTCAAGAATCTGTCGAAAGCTGATCGGAGTTGCCGGAGGCGCAGGCATACCCCGAGCCAACGTCGAGTAAAGGTGGTGATGGGCACACACCATTCCCCCGCTCACCGAAGTGAAGTTGGTCGACTCCCCCATATCGACCGTCACCCCGATGGGGGCGCCACGCCTTTCTGTTCCGTGATGATGCGATACGCCTCAGGACGCCGATACACATCAAAGTTGAAGAGCGTCTCTTTATAGTGCCGGCAGAGGTCAAGGTCGCACCGGGCAGAAATCAATACGTCACCACTCACTGTCGCTTGAGCGACGACCTGACCCGAGGGTGCGATGATTTGCGAATGCGACAGCGACTCGACACCCTCTTCGATTCCGCCCTTGGCGACGCCTACTACCCACGTTCCGTTCTGATAGGCCCCCGAAGCCATCACCAGGTTGTTGTGAAACGATTGCAACGGGTTCTGATCGGGGTCGGGGGCGTAATGCAGCGGGGTGTTATAGCCAATGAGCACTAGTTCGACGCCTTGTAGACCGAGCACACGATAGGTCTCGGGCCAGCGGCGATCGTTACAGATGGCCATGCCCACAATGGCACCGAATGCGTTAACTACCTCGAAACCATCAGGCGATTCTTCGAAGTACCGCCGCTCGAGATGCTGGAAGGGGCGGTGTGGCTCGTCATCAGCGTGCCCGGGAATGTGTACCTTGCGGTACTTGCCGACGATTGCCCCTGTCTTGTCGACGAGTACGTATGTGTTGTAGCGATGGCCATCTGGGGTGAGTTCGGCGTATCCGAGACAGAAACCAATCCCGAGTTGCGCAGCTTCATCAAAGAGTGGCTGAACATCAGCGTTCGGCATCTCACGCTCGTAGTAGTGATCGTGGCCGGCGATGTCTTCGGTGAACCACCGGGGGAAGAACGTCGTTAACGCAAGTTCTGGAAACACGACAAGGTCACAGCCCGCTCCCGCCCCATCACGAAGCAGAGCAATCAAACGCCCAACGACCTCAGCCCGCGACTCATTGGCAGCAATCGGACCCATCTGTGCCGCCCCAACGTTGACAATTCGACTCACTTCGCCTCCTCAAACGTTGTCGCCGCTAACTCCAGCATGACATCACACAGCACCTGACAACCGGCGATGAGGTCTTCATCGGCTGTGATCTCTGCCGGATTATGGCTGATCCCACGCACGCTTGGCGTGAAGACCATCGCCGACGGGCACACACGCGCCAACATCTGGGCATCATGACCAGCACCTGATGGTAAGCGCTTTACGGAGAGTTCTCGTTGCTGGGCGGAGCGCTCAACGATTTCAACGACACGATCGTCGAACACGACCGGCGCAAACCGAGCGAGACATTCGGTTTCAACGAGCAGTCCGTGCTGGGCGGCAACTTCTTCGATAAGAGCGGCAACTTCACGTTCGACGTTAATGAGTGTTTCGTCATCTGTGTGGCGAACATCAACGGTGAACGTTGCTGATGCCGGGACGACATTCACTAAATTCGGCACCAATTCGACGCGGCCAATGGTGCCGACTTGGGGCTCACCAACTCGCTCAACGATTCGCTGCAGTTCAGCGCCGATCGTAAACAACGCAGCCGCAGGGTCTTTTCTCATCGCCATTGGTGTCGTGCCCGCATGGTTCGACTGGCCGCGCATGGTGACCTTTGTCCATGAAATTCCTTGGACTCCCGTAACTGCGCCAATCTGAACGTCTTCGACCTCAAGAACAGGGCCCTGCTCGATATGTAGTTCGACAAAGGCGTGAGGAGCCGGGCCTGGGCTCGGCGCACCACCGGCATAGCCGATTGATTCCAACTCGTCACCGAACCGAGCGCCGTCAACCGCCCTAATGTCAAGGGCCTCTTCAACTGTCATTCCCCCGGCGTAGACAAGACTTCCCAACATGTCAGGAGGGAATCGAGCACCTTCTTCGTCGGTGAAGAACCCAACGGCAAGCGGTCGGTCTAACGCAACCCCAGCACCTATCACTGATTCGATCACTTCAAGACCCGCCAACACCCCAAGGTTTCCGTCAAAACGACCCCCTGTTGCAACGGTGTCAATATGCGAGCCGGTCATCACCGGCGACAACCCAGACGGGTGCGGCATTGTCGCAATGACATTGCCGACGCCATCGATTGAAATGTCGAGGCCAAGATCTTGCATCCATTTCACGACAAGGTCACGTCCCTGACCGTCTTCAGCGGTGAGGGCGAGACGAGCAGACCCGCGCTCACCATCGGTACCAACAATTGCTCCGATTTCTGCGAGTTCTTCGAGACGCTGCAGTAGGCGCTCTCCATTGACGGCCAAGTTCACCCCGGAAAGCCTACGAACGCTTTTAAATTTCGTCAAAGCATTTCAACCGCGAGGCCAATTCGCTTTCACGCCAGCGACCGCAGTTCTCGCACGATTTCGCTGAGGCCCTCTACCAAGAGAACCGCCACATCCGTGTCGGTGATTCCGAGGTGAACCATCGTGATACCGGCCTCAGGGAGCACGAATATGTATTGACCTTGAAAGCCCTGAGCAACAAGCGAGCCCTCGAAATCAGGCCACAACCACCAGTGCCGGCCATAGTCGAACCCGTGCGGCCCCGGGCCTTCTGGGTCATGCGCCACCCAATGACGTGCGTGGTCGTGCCAGCCCGACGGAAGAATCTGAGTACCGTTGTCGAGCGCGCCACCTCGGCGATATAGCTCACCAAATGCTGCGAAATCGCGAGCTGTCGCATACACGAAGCTCGACCCCACGAATGTCCCCGTGGCATCGAACTTCATGATCGGGCTCGACGCACCAATCGGGCCAAACAGGCGTTCTTTCGCAAACTGTTCGATTGCGTTCTTGCGCTTCTCGGCTCCTACCGATGCCACATCACCTCCGGCGAGAATGTCACCAAGCATGCGACACAAAATATTGGTCGTGCCGGAGGCGTAACTCCAGTGCTCTCCCGGCTGGAATTCACGGCCAAGCGAAGCCGCGTACAACCCCATATCTGCGACACCCCGATGCTCTTCACCAGAAAACAGCATCTCCAAGCAGTGGGACGCTGAAACATCCTCGTAGTCCTCGACAAAGGTCAACCCAGAACGCATCTCGAGAAGGTCGATCCACCTAATCGGCGGCTGCCCTTCTACCTGCAACTCAGCAAAAGGCGCCGGGTCATTCACATCTAGCAACCCGTCGACCATCGCAATACCAAGTAGCGCATGAGTGATCGACTTCGCCATCGACCACGAAATCAACGTTGTTGTCTCAGTCACTCGCTCACCACCACCAAAAAAGGTCGTTGGAGATAGGCCATACCATTCAATTTCAGTTGCACCATCTTTCATGGCAAGAAGCGCCAGAGTGCGACCCTCGGTCTCAGGGCGTTCAACGACTGCCTCGACGAGGTTGCTGAGTGCATTCACGTTTCGTTCCCCGCAGACTTCGTCACATCGCTCCACTTCGGCGCAGCGGTTGGTGCCGGACCTGTCGCAATACGAACTGCCTCGTCAACCGAACTCGTCAAATGCACAAACGCTCGATAGCGCTCCTTTAACAAGCCGGCGGCGACCGCACCGTGAAGAAACTCCATCATTGGCTGCCAAAACGACTCAGAGCCCTCACCGACATCAAGAAAGACCACTGGAGCCGAGATGATGCCTAGTTGATTCCACGTCAGAACCTCGAACACCTCCTCGTACGTACCGAATCCACCTGGCATCGCGATAAACCCGACAGCAAGCTCGATCATTCGCGCCTTTCGTTCATGCATGTTCGCAGTCACCTCAAGGCGTGTCACCCCGTGATGAGCCACCTCGACATCGACCAGCCGCTGGGGAATCACCCCAATCACCTCACCGCCGCCCGACATGACTGCATCGGCCACTGCGCCCATCATCCCGACGTCGCCACCCCCGTACACCAACGAGATGTTGAGGGACGCAAGCAGTGAACCTAACTCCCTCGCTCGTGAAAGAAACATCGGGTGACTGCCAGAGCCTGATCCGCAATAGACCGCAACGGCAGCAGCCGGGCCCTGCTCAACATCATCAATCTCTGATGAAAAACTCATTATCTGAGATTAGAACGCAGTTCGCGCTCGAGATGAAGGCACCGGGGGTTCCCCGTTACCCTGTGGAGCGTGAGTACCTCCCCCGACATGATTTCCACCGCCTCCGTCATCGACCTTGCCGATGCCATCGTTACTGCCGCCATCGGCTCTCTTGCCGATCTTGGCGGACCAGACGTAGAGCAGGCGTTTGCTTACGACCTCGCCCACGCAGCATCGGCTATCGCCACTGCGCGGTCGCTACTCGACTACGGAGCGAAGGGCGATAGCGAAGCACGTCTTGCCTGCGTGTTCACCGCCGATGTTCTCCACGACCTCGCCGGAAAGATCCTTGGCCGCGAACCTCTGTGGGGAGTCGCCCCAGGGGCACTCGACGGAGCTTCAGAGTTCATTTCTAAATACCGTGACCCCGAAGTCATCGCATCGCTCGCAGAATCATCAGGCCCACTCCACCTCACCGACGACATGGACATGGTGCGCGACACTTTCCGCGCCTTTGCTCAAGACGTCATCGCCCCGCACGCCGAGCATGTGCACCGCTCGAATGGCGATGTGCCCGAAGAGATCATCTCCGGGCTTGCAGATCTCGGGGCATTCGGCCTGAGCGTCCCCGCAGAATACGGTGGCTTCAGCGAAGGTGGCCACGACGAGTACGTCGCCATGGTGGTTGCAACCGAAGAACTTAGCCGAGCGAGCCTCGGAATCGGCGGCTCTCTCATCACCCGCCCAGAGATTCTCACCCGTGCCCTCGTGAAGGGTGGAACGGAAAACCAAAAGCACACCTGGCTGCCCAAGCTCGCTGCAGCAGAGGTCATGCCAGCAGTGGCGGTTACCGAACCCGACTACGGCAGTGACGTTGCCAACATCAAGGTCACCGCAACTCCCGCTGCCGGTCCGAATGGTGAAGACGGCTACGTCATCAACGGCGTGAAGACATGGTGCACCTTCGGCGCCCGTGCCGACGCGCTTGCGCTTCTCGCTCGAACCGATCCTGACCGCAGCAAGACCCACAAAGGGCTCAGCCTGTTCATTGTTCCGAAACCTCGTGGCGACGGTCATGGCTTTGCCTTCACTCAGGATGCTGTCGAAATCGACGGATCGACCCGAGTCGGAAAGATGGAAGGCCGACCGATCGACACCATTGGCTACCGGGGCATGCACTCTTATGAGATTGCTCTCGAAGACTGGTGGGTGCCAGCGGAAAACCTCGTCGGCGAACAAGATGGCCTTGGCCGTGGCTTCTACTATCAGATGGAAGGCTTTGAGAACGGCCGTCTTCAGACCGCCGCCCGCGCCGTCGGCGTCATGCAGGCTGCATATGAATCAGCCCTCGACTACGCACAAAATCGCCGAGTCTTTGATTCGAATGTGTTCGATTATCAACTCACCCGAGTGAAACTTGGCCGCATGGCAGCGGTCATTCAAGCTTCACGTCAGTTCAGCTATCACGTTGCAACGCTGATGGCGAAGGGAGAGGGCGCCACGGAGGCCTCAATGGTGAAGGCCTACGTGTGCAAGGCCGCGGAATGGGTCACTCGTGAGGCGATGCAGATTCACGGTGGCATGGGCTATGCCGAGGAATACGCCGTGAGTCGTCTTTTTGTTGATGCTCGCGTGCTCTCGATCTTTGAAGGTGCAGATGAGACGCTGTGCTTGAAAGTGATCGCTCGCCGTCTTGGCGCCTGATTCAGCCTCAGATCAGTGCGGTCAAATCAGCAACTGATCTCACCCTCGCAAAATCTGCCGCATCGTGATCATCAAACGGATCGATCAAGACCGGGATTAATCCTGCTTCACGCGAACCCTTGACGTCCATGCTTACCGAATCGCCAACATAGAGAATTCGATCTCGTGGAGTTTCTGAGTGTTCCACGAGAGCAAATTCAAAAATCTGTGGGTCGGGTTTTGCGATTCCCACAACTTCTGAGTCGATGATCGTCCGCATCGCCACAAGTGGGCCCTCCCCACGTTGACAGACTCCAGACCACTCGAGCACCCATTCGATCTGTCCTGCGGCATTCGATACCACCGACATCGGGACGCCGTGTACTGCTAACTCCTCGATCGCCTTGACATTTTCTGCAATCGGGTAGCGCCACAAATCCGCTGAGCGTGTTCGCCCCAGCAGCGTGGCCGCAATCGCTGCCATGTCTGCTGCAACACCGATCGTCGCTACGTACGTCTCGTTATACACCTGCCAATCTGCCTCAACGGCATCGACACGCGACTTCGCCGCCATACCTGCGTAATGAGCTCGACGGTGCAACTCGAGGTCAATCGAGCCACCAAATGGAGCAAGCAGCGGGGCGATGACGGTGGGATCAGGAAGAACGAACACACCACCAGCATCAAAAATCACGGCATCGAACGATCCGGCCTCAACCGTGGTCATCAACGCAACTCCGACGAAAGTCCGCGTTTGAGGAACTGTCCGTGACCGACAGTTCCGACAAATTGATCATTCTCAACCAAGATCTTCCCGCGGCTCATTACCGTCTCGACTCGTCCATCAACCACAAAACCCTCAAACGCTGAGTGGTCCATGTTCATGTGATGTTTGTCGTTGATCCCAATGGTCGTCGTCGAAGTTGGATCCCAGATGACAATGTCGGCGTCAGCACCCGGCAGGATCTCCCCCTTCTGTGGATGCATACCAAAGAGCCGGGCCGGCGTCGTGCAGCAGGTTTCCACCCATCGCTCGAGCGTGATTTCACCGTTGACCACACCCTGGTACATCAACTCCATTCGATGCTCCACACCCCCGATTCCATTCGGAATCGCAGTGAAATCCCCGATGCCAAGCGCTTTCTGGTCCTTCATGCAAAACGGACAGTGATCGGTTGACACGACCGCCAAGTCATCATTTTTGAGGCCTGTCCAAAGGTCGCGTTGATGATGCTGATGAGATGATCGGAGCGGAGTCGAACAGACCCATTTCGCGCCCTCAAAGCCCGGCTGCGCAAGGTGCTCTTCCAGACTTAACCAGAGATATTGCGGACAGGTCTCCGCAAACACGTTCTGGCCGCGATGACGGGCCCGGGCAACCTCTTCAAGAGCATCAGATGCCGAGAGGTGAACGATGTACAACGGGGCGTCTCCCGCAACTTTGGCAAGTTGCACGGCACGATGTGTCGCCTCACCCTCGAGTTCTGGTGGACGAGTGAGACCGTGAAACACCGGGTCGGTATTACCCTTCGCAATTGCTTGGGCGCGAAGCACATCGATCGCAATGCCATTCTCGGCATGCATCATCGTCATCACTCCAAGATCTCCTGCGACCTGCATCGCTCGGAGAATCTGTCCATCATCTGAGTAGTACGCCCCGGGATAGGCCATAAACAATTTGATGCTGGTGACGCCTTCGCGTTCAACCAACTGTCGAATCGCAAGGAGAGATTCTTCATCAACACCACCGATGGTTTGATGGAATGCGTAGTCGATCGCACAGTTTCCCTCCGCTTCGGCATGTCGGGCTTCCAAGCCATCCATTACCTGTTCGCCGACCTGCTGTGACGCAAAGTCGATAATCGTGGTCACTCCACCCCACGCGGCTGCGATCGTTCCGGTTTCAAACGTGTCAGAGGAGAACGTTGGCCCCATAGGCAACTGCATGTGAGTATGCACGTCCACCCCTCCCGGGATCACATACCTGCCGGCCGCATCAATCGTTCGATCCGCAGTGATGCCGAGTGCCTCGACCGACGACGGTTCGAAAAGGCCCGCAACATGCTCGCCATCGACGAGAACATCCGCTGCCCACGATCCGCTCGGGGAGACGACAGTGCCGTTTCGTATCAGTGTTCGCGCCACACTCCGATGGTAGTGGTCGCCTGAACGGCCAGCCTGACACGTAGTCAGATTGCAGAGGTCCGCAAGAGTTCTGACGCGAACGGAGAGATCGACCCGACGTCGACAATTTTCAGGCCTTCGGCGGGTTCTTCATGCACATCATCGCCGCGCCCCTCTGCGCCTTCGCGCACTCGATCGAGATAACGATCGTCGAGATGTACCCCGGTTGGTGCTACCACCGCAACAGGAACATCGATCGCCTTCGCTTCACGAAATCGATGGACGTCTCCGCCGACAAAGAGCACTCGTTGGTTGCTCAGCGCCGCAGCCTCCACCACCCATCCCTCATCGAGAACCTCAGGCAGTTCTTCGCGCAACCGATCTCGAAGATCGGCCGCAAGGCTGATTGGTTCAGGAGCAAGCACCAACTGAGACGCCGCCCACCACAGCGGAGCCGCATCGGGCCGGCGATTCAACAAACGTCGAGCAGCAACCGAAAGCTCTGCGCCTTCAAGACCCCAGCCAGCAACAAGGTCAACAAATTCGAGCGCGACCGACCAGGCATCGGCCCGTTGATGGCGGGCTACTGAGCGCAGATACTCAAGCGGGTGCACGTCGACACAGTATCGACCAGAACAGTTGGCTGTCTGGGCGAGCGCAGAGTTGACCTTGATATTGGTCGGCCCGACCTCCGAGTCGCTACGATCGCATCTTGTGGCAGTGAAACTTGCTGATGATCTCTCCCTACAACCCATTGGAGCGGACGCACGTCCGCTCCCAGAGTGGTTGACAACGTTCCACATGGCGACCGTCGTTCTTGACCCGTACACAAACGAAAGCTCTTGGGTGCTGAAATCTGCTGTTCGTCTGCTCGAAGAACTTCGAGGATGCCACGCCCGAGTGAGCCTGCTCGTAACCGCTAATGAGACCGATACCCGGCACTTCTTGGGCCCGATCACCGATGACTTTCTTACGTTCACCGACCCAGACCGATCAGTGGTGAAAGCCTTCGGCATCGCAACGATTCCGGCCTTCGCATTCATTCGTGTCGACGGCACGATCGACGCCATCGCTGAAGGCTGGAACCCCGCCGAGTGGCGCCAGGTCGCCGAAGCAATTACCGCAGCAACGGCGTGGCGTACGCCAACAATCCCGCTGCCGGGCGACCCAGCTGCATTCGCTGGTTCCCCAGCTCTCGGCTAACCACCTTGTGAACCTTCCACATCAACACTCGTTCGCTCTTCCTGACCTTCCCATTCAGAGCATCCTCGACGATATTCGAGAAACCCTCGCCACGTCACGACGCTGCGTGGTCTCAGCCCCGCCGGGCGCGGGTAAATCGACACTGGTTCCTCTTCACCTTCTCAACGACGGTCGAGTTAGCGGTCGCATCGTCGTTCTCGAGCCACGTCGAGTAGCCGCTCGAGCAGTTGCTCAGCGTATGGCCGAACTCTCGGGCACTGCTCTCGGCGAACTCGTCGGATATCGAACTCGCGACGACGCAGTGATCACCGAAAACACTCGAATCGAAGTCGTGACCGAAGGTATCCTCACCCGCCGACTCCAGAACGACCCTGACCTGTCGGGAACAAGCATCCTCATTTTCGATGAGGTCCATGAACGGAACCTCGCCACCGATATCGGACTTGCCTTCAGCATTGACGTTGCGTCGACACTTCGTCCCGACCTTGCGATATGCACGATGTCAGCAACAGCTGACACCGATCGGATGAGCCGCCTGCTCGATGGAGCGCCAGTACTCACCTGCGATGGAAGAAAGTTCGAAGTCGACATTCGGTGGCGCCCCCTGAACAATAATCGACGCAATACACGACCCCCCACCACGACCGATCTCATCAGCGCAATAACCGACGTCACCACTCGCGCTCTCGACAGCGACGACGGCGATGTGCTCGTCTTTCTTCCTGGAATTGGTGAAATCAACCGTTTACGAGATGCCCTTTCCTCGGTGATTGACGACGACATCTCCATTCACCGACTTGCTGGCTCAGTGCCTAGAGAGGAACAAGACGCCGCATTGCGCCGAGCGCATCAACGTCGAAGCGTCATTCTTGCCACCGACATTGCAGAGACATCGCTTACGGTCGACGGCGTCAACATCGTCGTCGATTCAGGGCTCGTTCGTGTGCCCCGCTTTGACAGCCGTACCGGAATGACCCGCTTAACGACCATCGCGTCCAGCCGCTCGTCGGCAGAACAACGTTCTGGACGTGCCGGCAGAACTGGCCCCGGAGTGTGCTACCGCTTATGGAGCAAAGTTGAACACACAAGCCGTCTCGCGTTTCCTGAACCCGAAATCAATTCGGTCGAGCTCAGTGGGTTCGCACTCGAACTTGCGAAATGGGGAGGAGATTCCTCCGCTCTTCGCCTTCCGACCAAGCCCTCCGCAGCCACGCTGCGAGCCGCTACGAAGCTTCTTGCCACCCTCGGAGCCGTGACTGAAAAGGGTCTCACACCTGTCGGTGAACAGATGCTCCACCTCCCAGTTCACCCCCGCCTCGCACGAATGGTGATCGCACGACCAACCTCCACGGCTGCGGTCATCGCTGCGCTACTCGACGACGGCGATATTGCGATCGGTCGGCCTGATGAGCGTCCCACCGATCTCACAGAACGCCTTGAAGCCGTACTCGACCCGTCGAGAACAACATTGCGATTCGATCATCAACGAAGCCGCAGGGTGCATCAACGAAGCGAGGATCTCGCCCGACGCGCAGGGATCGATTTCTCTCTTGGGGCTCTACGGC
>Ga0310343_10000383_pt1 | contig 21004 bp, 19 predicted proteins | sample HC15DNA2025_MG_FD_203519 | JGI IMG/M metagenome (GOLD analysis project Ga0310343, IMG submission 203519) | Marine microbial communities from station ALOHA, North Pacific Subtropical Gyre - HC15-DNA-20-25_MG | ecosystem: Environmental > Aquatic > Marine > Oceanic | place: Pacific Ocean: North...
CTTCGCAGCAGCCTTCTTAGCCGGAGCCTTCTTAGCTGCCTTCTTAGGAGCTGCCTTCTTCGCAGCAGCCTTCTTAGCCGGAGCCTTCTTAGCTGCCTTCTTAGGAGCTGCCTTCTTCGCAGCAGCCTTCTTAGCCGGAGCCTTCTTAGCTGCCTTCTTAGGAGCTGCCTTCTTTACTGCCATTGTTAATCAGCTTTCTCAGTTGAGGGTTGACTTCAACGTTGAGGAGGCGCTGAACTTCATGGCGTTCGATGCCTTGATCTGTACTGGCTCGCCTGTACGTGGGTTACGGCCGGTACGGGCCGGGCGCTTGGTAACGCTAAATGCACCAAAACCTGGCCAAGCGACCTTGTCGCCGCTCTTTGCACCTGCGACGACAGTGTCGAAGAATGCACCAATTGTGCGCTCAGCGTCTGCCTTCGAAACGTTGGCTGCGCTTGCCACTGCATCGATGAGTTCTGACTTAGTCATAAATCGTCCTTTTATTCTGTACACCGGCGAACGGGATTGTCCTCCGGGCCCCACGTTGGTGATGACACCCGAAACCGGGTGACGCCATCAACGAAGGAACGACACCATCGAAATGACCCAAATGACAACGGTGCAACTAATCATGTTATTGCATTTGCAAATGACAATTGCTCAGAGGCCTTACGTCACAACGACGAAATACGAATCGCAGACCTCCCTACACGGTTATCCACATCTGGAATGACCCGAAATCCACCACCGCCATCGCAATGCGCTGTACAACTGGAGACGTTGCTCACTACAACCGTTCGCTCCCATCTGCGCTCTCTCAACAGAGGTAATCTGTGACCGATCTCGCCGGAACTGTCCGCCAGGCTCTTGCCAATGAGGAGGACACGAGCGACATCTCGAATACAAGAGTCGTCATTGACACCTCAGTACTAATTGCTGACCCTGCATGCCTTCATTCAATGGGGGAAGCAGATGTCGTTATCCCGCTCACTGTGATCGAAGAACTCGACGGGCTCAAAAGCCGATCAGATGATGTCGGGCGCGCGGCCCGAACTGCACTTCGAACGATTGAAGAATTTCGACTTCAACATGGTGGTTCACTTGCATCACCGGTTCCTCTCGGAAATGGCTCACTCAGAATCGAAGTGAACGGCGTGCAACACGACGCGCTAGTGGAGTATGGGCTTGACCCAGCAAAAGCTGACAACCGAATCATCGGAGCAGCTCTCGGCCAATCTCGACAAGCAGCAACAATGATGGTGTCGAACGACGCTGCGCTTCGCATCAAAGCAGCGCACCTCGGCCTCAGCGCTATCGAACACCAGCCAACAGGCGGTAAACGAGAAATTCGACAGGCGGGCTGGCACATTGTTGACACCGACACCCAGATCATTGACGCGTTGTACCGTGACGGAACCGTCGCCGTTAACGAATCAACACATCAGGCCGACCACACGCCGGCTGGCATCGACCTCGCATTGAGCGTTGATACGGCGCCGCTCGTGCGAGAGAACGAGTACGTGGTGTTCAGGGCGGGGTCGCAGTCTGCCCTTGCTCGACGACGCGGAACCGAGTTTCACCTCCTCCCGCACACCCCGGCACAGCCTTGGGGCTTGCATCCTCGAAATAAGGAACAGCGATTCGCAATCGATCTCCTTCTCGACCCCGATGTTTCGGTGATTGCACTCGACGGACGGGCCGGCACCGGAAAGACAATCCTTGCGATCGCTGCTGCGCTCGAGCAGGTTGTCGAAGAGCAGCGATATGAGCGCGTCGCCATTTATCGTCCTCTCGTTCCAGTTGGCAGAGCAGATGTCGGCTTCCTCCCTGGCGGCCTCAACGAAAAACTAGACCCGTGGATGTCAGCTGTACACGACGCCGTGGTCGCCCTTACCGACCAGCGTTCATCAGGTGACGCCCGCCAACTCATCGATGAACTCACCGAACGACAAAAACTCTCTCTCGAATCAGTGACATTTCTTAGAGGTCGATCGCTCCAACAGCAGATGGTTGTCATCGACGAAGCGCAAAACCTTGAACCCACGACCCTGCGAACGATCCTTACTCGCGTCGGAGAAGGAACAAAAGTGGTGTTCACCGGTGACACCAGCCAGATCGACGCCCCCTACCTCGGGGAAACCAACAATGCTCTCGCTGTCCTCACAAATGCCTTCACCGGACAGCCATGTTTTGGCCATATCACCCTGCAATCATGCGAGCGCTCAAGTGTCGCTTCGCTCGCCGCCGAACTCCTGTAGGCAACAAATTGAGAAAAATTTCTCAATCTTGGAATAGGAAACCCTCATTTAGTGTTAAATAAGGCATGAGCGTTGCTGAACCCCTCAGTTTTGAATCAGTCGACGACCTGCCACGTGATGTGGCATGGCAGGAATTTGCCATGTGCAAGGGCCGTCTCGAACTCTTCTTCGCAAAGAAGGCCGAACGCCCTCAGGCGCGGGAACGCCGCGAAGCACGTGCAAATATGCTGTGCACAGCCTGTCCAGTTCGCATCCCCTGTCGCCAGTTTGCGCGCGAAAATCACGAATACGGATATTGGGGCGGAGAAAACGAAGAAGATCGGCACCTGCTCGGCTACACCGTTGCTGCCCCAATTGGTATTCGGGCTCGCAACGCATAATTCCTCCCGTTACATCGCCGGCCTAATCTGGCCACGTGAGCAATGCGGTCCGGCACTTTGCAGTCATCGACCTTGAGACCGGTGGGCTTGATGCTGCGTCAGATCCGATCTATCAAGTCGCTGTTGTCTGTGGCGATCTCCACCCGAGCGGAACTCGCCTCGCAAACCTTTCAACATGGAGTTCGCTGATTCGATTGCGGCGGCCCTGGGACCCGATCGGGGCCCAGCACATACACGGTATTTCCCGCCGTCAGTTGCTCTTAGCGCCATCATCTTTTCAAGCGCTTAACAGACTTTTTGGTCGCATCGGCGGGCGTGAAATTGTTGCCCATAACCTCGCATTTGACTGGAAGTTTCTCACCGCGGCCGCTCAGATGAGCGATCTGCAACTACCAAGCGGTCCCCACCTCTGCACACTCCGACTCTCTCGCCGGCTCGACCCTGACCGACAGCTTTCACATCGGCTCATCGATATTTGCGAGAGATACGGCATTGACATCGGCCGCAGCCACGACGCGCTCCACGACGCAGTTGCGACCTCCGAAATACTGCCGCTCCTCCTGCGAGATCAACCTTTGACCGAGTAGCGACCTAACACTCGGGCTGCTGCTTCCGATCGAGCGACGCGCATCCCAGACGGATCAACAACCTCAACCGCATCTCCGAGACGTAACAACAAACGCTCGAGCCACTGACGAGACGTCACGGCGAGACGAACCTCAACCCAACCACCTGCATCCGGAGAGGACACCTCATCAACTGGATATCGCTCATATATCCACCGGCCACGCGGAGCCACCCGAAGTGTCACCCGCTCAATTTCCGCATCAGCAAACCAGATACCGGGCTCAGGCATCGAATCTGGCGCCTCGTTCTCTGCCTGCCCGATGACCGTTAGTGACTCGATGCGATCAATCCGGAACGTTCTGAGCCCATCCACGCCGACATCGTGAGCGTGTGTGTACCAATTGCCTTGCGACGAGAACACCACGAATGGCTCAAGTAGTCGGTCTGTGGGCGCAACATCTTTCAATGACTGATAACGAACCTCTACTCGCTGGCGGTTCTCGATCACCTGTGAGAGTTCTTGAACAATTGCAGGAGTAGGAGCAACAACGAGCAGACCCGTGTCGTCCTCGCCCAATCCCATCGCAATTTTGCCCAAACCTCTCGCCAGCGCCCCATCAAGATCGGCACCCGGCAACTGCATCGCCGCCCTTCCAGCAGCGACTAACTCAAAAGCCTCTACCTCACTAAGTCGAAGCGGCCTCGTAAATAAACGAGGAATGCCAACGAAAATCATTCCTTCATCAATGAAGACGTCGATCATCTCATCGACATAGGGCGGCAGACCGCACATCGACACCAGTTCAAGATCTCGAATGAGATCGTCAACACCTACAGAAAAGCGCTCAGCAACCTCATCAACTGAGACCTCTCCCCTCTCCATCAACCACGGCAAGATGATGAGTAGCCGTCGCAATCGTTCTGTTGCTGGACGCTGTGCCATCAGACCGCCGCCCTCAACCACTCGATGAGGCGATCCCGCACATCAACGGGCTCAAGAAGTTCAGCATCATCGAGAAATCCGAGCACCCACGAACGCAGCGCATCTTCATTAGTGAACGGCAGCCTGATGGTGATTGACCCATCATCGTGCCGAACGAGAATGCGCTCACTTCCAATCTCTCGTTCAACGAGCCATGCTCGGCGTGCTGCGATATGCACCACAGCCTCACGCTCAGCAGCGACCTCATCTCCCAGCAACAGCGGGTTGGTTGGCAGTGCGGCCCCTACGTCGGCATCTGAAGGTGGTTCAAACACGATCGCCGAATCAATGGCGACCTCTCCCTCGCATCGGTCGACTCGAAATGTGCGTGGAGCACCACGGTCTTGATCGAATCCAACGACGTACCAAAACCCGTCCCGCAACAACAGCCCCCACGGCTCCACTTTTCGCACACTGCCCGAATAACGAAACGACACAGGATGCCGCTGTGCAACCGCCGACCGCAAAATCGGTAACGCCGGCAACTCCGGAAGGTGCATCCGAATCGGACCACCAACTCCCCCACCAACCCCGCCAAGCTTGAGTAGCGCTTCTTCGCCAATTGCAGAATCAGGTCGAGTAGCAGCTAACGCAACTTGAAGAGCCCGAACCTCATCATCGGTCAAGTCAAGGTCAGGAAGCTCAAAAGAACTCCTCTCGATGCGGTACCCCATCTCACCGGCGCGATCACCACCGAACGTTTCCGTCGAGATCTCGACACCGATTTCGCGCAACGCCGCCTTATCGCGCTCGAATGCTGCACGGCGAGCCTGACCACCCTCGGGGTATTGACTCTCGAGTTCCGACGCAATCTCATGAAGGGTCAGCGGACGACGAGTTTCAAGCAATAACGCAAGAAGATTGGTGAGGCGCTCGACGCGATCTCCCATCAGCGCCGATAGTCGTAGAAGCCGCGGCCAGACTTTCGGCCAAGAAGACCTGCATCAACCATCCGAGATAGCAACGGCGGCGGAGCGTAGAGCGGCTCTTTGAACTCCTCATAGAGACTCTCTGACACAGCCAAAGTGGTGTCGAGCCCGATGAGATCGGTGAGGCGAAGAGGCCCCATCGGATGACTGCAACCCTCGACCATGCCGATATCGATGTCGTCTGCCGAGGCAAAACCTGACTCCATCATTCGGATCGCCGACAACAGATACGGGATGAGTAACGCGTTCACGACAAATCCGGCACGGTCTTGCGACCTAATGACGCGCTTTGACAGCACATTTCCGGCGAAGGCCTCCGCCCGCAACGATGTTTCTTCCGACGTCATCAGACTCTCAACGAGTTCAACCAACCGAAGCACAGGCACTGGATTGAAGAAGTGAATCCCAATGACCTGCTCTGGGCGAGATGTTGCTGTTCCAAGCTTCATGATCGGGATCGACGACGTATTCGAGGCGAGTATTGCATCCGAATTCGTCAACACTTGGTCGAGCTCACGAAACAGATCGACCTTCATATCTTCGTCTTCGATAATTGCTTCGACAACAAGGTCCCGATCGGAGAGTTCGCCGATATCGGTGGTGAATGACAAGCGCTCCATTGATGCGTCTCGTTCGTCTTCAGTCATTTTGTTCGCGGTCAAACCGCGATCAAACGATGTCACGAGACGAGCACGGCCTGCTTCAGCTGCCTCTGCAGAGGCCTCTCGAACGAGTACTTCAAGCCCAGCGCGTGCACACACTTCGGCGATGCCCGAACCCATTAATCCGCAACCAATGACACCGACTCGCTCAATCGTTTTTGCTTCAGCCATCTTTCAATCATGCCCGAAAATGGCGGATTGAGAGCGCACAGCGGGCAGAATTCTAGTGTGAGCCATGTTTCGCATCCATCACGCCATCGGAGGGTGTGGGCTGGCGACCCGCATCCACTCGGAGCAACATTCGATGGAACGGGAACAAACTTCGCTCTCTTTTCTTCGAGCGCGGAACATGTCGAGTTGTGTCTCTTCGGCGGCCCTTGCGACCGATCGTTAGACGAACAACGAATTGACCTGCAAGAGGTCGATGGCCACATCTGGCACGCATATCTCCCTGACGTCACACCAGGTCAGCATTACGGATACCGAGTTCACGGAGAATGGAATCCCAATGCCGGGCTCTGGCACAACGACACCAAGGTGCTGCTCGACCCCTACGCGCGCCGCATTGATGGCGAACTCGACTGGAACACCGCGTGCTTCGCGTATGACCTTGATGACCCCGACTCAGCAAATTCGGAGAATTCGGCGCCATTCGTTCCACTCGGTGTTGTCAACGACCGTTCCTTTGACTGGCGCGGCGACAAGTTACTGAAAACCCCGACACACGAGAGCATCATCTACGAGGCTCATGTCCGAGGGTTCACCATGCAGCACCCTGATATCCCTCCGGAGCAACGGGGCACTTACACGGCGTTGCGTCATCCTGCGATCATTGAGCATCTCGTGCAGCTTGGAGCTACCGCCATCGAACTAATGCCTATCCATCAGTTCATTCATGACCATCACCTCATCCAACAGAGTCACAAGAACTACTGGGGTTACAACACGATCGGATATTTCAGCGCCCACAACGAATACGGGGCACAAATCGGAACAGATCCGGCAGATGAGTTCCGAGAAACGGTCAAGGCGTTCCACGCCGCAGGTATCGAAGTCATCTTGGATGTGGTCTACAACCACACCGCAGAAGGCAATCATCTCGGACCAACCCTCTCGATGCGAGGTATCGACAACCATGCGTACTACCGACTTGTCGATGACGAACCCCGCCACTACCTCGATTTCACCGGATGCGGAAACTCGCTCAACATGCGACACCCGCACGTGTTGCAGCTCATCATGGACAGCCTTCGCCATTGGGTGCTCGATATGCATGTCGACGGATTTCGGTTCGATCTCGCCTCAGCCCTGGCTCGCGAAATTTTCGAAGTAGATCGTCTCTCCGCGTTCTTCGACATCATCCACCAAGACCCGGTGCTCTCGCAGATCAAACTCATCGCTGAACCCTGGGATGTCGGTGAAGGCGGCTATCAGGTGGGAAACTTCCCACCGAAGTGGTCTGAATGGAATGCCGATTATCGAGACACTATGCGTGATTTCTGGCGTGGAGAACATGCTCGCCTCGCCACATTCGCCAAACGCTTTACAGGGTCGCCGGACCTCTACCGGTCAGACACGCGGCGGCCGACCGCATCGATTAATTTCATCACCTGTCATGATGGATTCACCCTCGCAGACCTCGTCAGTTATAACGAGAAACACAATGATGACAACGGCGAAGAGAGCCGTGACGGAGAGTCTCACAATCGGTCATGGAATCACGGCGCTGAAGGGCCAACCGTCGACGCTTCAATCAACGAACTTCGTCATCGGCAGCGGCGGAATCTGATTGCAACATTGCTTCTTTCCCAAGGGGTGCCGATGCTGCTGAGTGGAGATGAAATCGGACGCACACAGCGGGGCAACAACAACGCATACTGCCACGACAGTGAATTGAGTTGGGTCAACTGGGAGAACATTGACAGCGATATGCACCTCTGGGTGCAACGGCTTATCGCCTTTCGATCATCGCATCCGATCTTCAAACGCCGCAGATGGTTTCAAGGTCGTCCACTTCGTGACAATGACGACATGGCATGGTTCCGTCCCGACGGCGAAGAAATGACCTTGTCTGACTGGGAACAAGGATTCGCCCAGGCCGTTGGCGTCTTTCTCAACGGCGAAGCGATCACCATTCCTGATCGTTTCGGAAATCGAATCATCGATGACTCCTTCATGTGCATCTTTTCTGCAAGCCCGCTTGAGTTGACATGGACATTGCCACCGAAGCGTTGGGGCTCGTCATGGACGGTCAAATTCGATTCATCTCAACCAGAGATCGGGCAAGAGAGCGACGAGACGCTGGTCGCAGGAGCAGAGTTCGTCATTCCGGGCAGAACCACGCTCGTTCTCGAGCGCTTCACCACGTAGGAGACGATCTCTCACCGGGCCTTATGCGCCCGGTACCACTGCACTGTTGCAACGGTTGCTGAGTCTGCGTCTCCACCGATATCACTACCAACATCCGATAACGCAGGGGTGAGAACGCTTGCGAGTTCCTTACCTAACTCGACACCCCACTGATCAAAACTGTTGATTCCCCACATCACTCCTTGGATAAACACAATGTGCTCGTAGAGCGCAATGAGTTGCCCCAAGGTTCGGGCATCGAGTTGCTCGGCAAGAATCAGCGTGCTTGGCCGATTTCCATCGAAGTGGCGATGGGGCTGCTCGTGGGATGCCCGCCCGAAAGCGAGAGCTTGGGCTTGGGCAATCAGATTCGCAAACAACGCATCATGCTGTGTGATCAGGTCGTGGCTCGGTCGAGCGACACCAATGAAATCAACAGGAATGACATCAGTGCCTTGATGGAGAAGTTGGAAGAACGCGTGTTGGCTATTTGTTCCTGGCGCACCCCAAATCACTGGTCCGGTAGGGCCGGTGACAGGCATGCCGGCAGCCGTCACCGACTTGCCATTTGATTCCATGTCGAGTTGCTGCAAGTACGCAGGAAACCGACGGAGTTCGTGCACGTACGGAATCACCGCTTTCGAGGGACGATTCAGCACATTGCGGTGCATTAGACCGATAAGGGCGAGGGTCACTACGACGTTGTCGTCGAGCCGATCATCGTCAACAAGCGTTTCCATCATGTGCGCATCAACATCTTGTGCACCAGCTTGCAATTCAGCAAAGCGTTCTGGACCCACGAGTAGCATCACCGACAGCCCGGCTGCTGACCACAGCGAGTATCGACCACCAACCCAGTCCCAAAATCCGAAGGTTGCATCGCTGCTGATGCCAAACTCTTCAACTCTCTCCGCAGCAGTCGACACCGCCACAAAATGATCCTTCACCGCAGACTCACCGAGGGCATCGATCACCCATTGCCGTGCGACTTGCGCGTTTGTCAACGTCTCCAACGTGCCAAATGTCTTCGAAACAATGACGAACAAGGTTGACTTCGGTTGAACCTTGTCGAGCACTGACGTGATGTCTGAAGCATCAATATTCGACACAAAGTGAGCTCGAAGACGTGGAAGAGCATCACCCACCAGCGCCTCAGCAGCCATCGCTGGACCGAGGTCTGATCCACCGATTCCGATATTGACAATGTCGGTGAACTCAGGATTGGCGCGAACCTTCTCGGCAAACGCTCCCATACGTGTCAGTTCGGCGTGTACCTCCGCCATCACGTTGCGCCCGTCTACTTCGAACGTCGCATCCTTCTCTGCTCGAAGCGCTATGTGCAGCGCGGCTCGACCCTCGGTTACATTGACAGGTTGACCCCCTGCAAGTGCCCGAAAGCGTTCGCAAACGCCAGCTGTTTGGGCGGCAGACCTCAACGAGCCGAGCACCTCGTCGGTGACCGGTTGACGAGACCAGTCAATGCGGAGGTCGGCGACTTGAGCAACGTAACGCTGAGCTCGAGAGGGGTCGATGGCAAACAGTTCCCGGAGTGTCCGGGCTTCGGCACGCACATCGTTGAGATAATTCACTGACATGACACTACTGAGATTGCCTCGCCCGAATATGTTGTGTCGGTGGATTCTCGTGCCCAGAGTGGTGTTCGCTCGGCGATCGTTGCGTACGCACTCTGGGGCAGCCTCACCGCATTCTGGAAATTGCTCAGTGAATTTTCTGCAGTTGACCTCATCGGCTGGCGAGTCATTGCTGCGGTCGTCGTGCTGTGGGTGTTCATCACGATGCGAGGCAACCTCTCGACCGTGCGCACCGCCCTAAAAGATCGCAACGTTCGATCGTTTTTGCTTCCAGCCGCCGGACTGCTCATCCTCAACTGGTCGACATATGTTGGTGCAATCGTTTCGGGAAGGGTTCTCGAAACTGCGCTTGGCTACTTCCTTGCTCCGCTCATCACGATGGCAATCGGTGTCACCATCCTCGGAGAGCGGCTAACCCACATGCGGATCGTCGCAATCATTCTCGTCATCGTCTCAATTTCAATCCTCACCGCCTCATACGGACAGGTACCGTGGCTCTCGTTCGCTCTCGGAGGAAGTTGGGCCTTTTATGGCTTGGTGAAACGTCGAGTTCCGCTCAACCCGATCCATAGCTTGACTGGCGAGGTAACGACCTTGCTGCCGCTCGCCGTTGTTGTCGTCATCTTCTCTCTCACACGAACGGGTGGTGTCGGCGAACTTGCATCAGGGTTTGACTGGGTGCTTCTCACCGCAACAGGTCTCGTGACCGCTGCTCCACTTCTCTTGTTCGCCCATGCCGCCCCTCGAGTGCCGTTCACATTGCTAGGCCCTATCGGATGGATGGTGCCCATCATCAATTTCTTACTCGGATGGCTGGCCTATAGCGAGACGATGACCACCGCAAGGTTCATCGGGTTTGCCACGGTCTGGCTCGCTCTGGTGGTGGTCGCAGTCGAAACTGTGGCTCGAGCTCGGGGTGAGCGGTCAACCGCTCAGAATGAGACTGCTATCTCGCACTAGCGGCATGTTTCGATGCAGGTCCTCCCTCAACTGCTCGATCTGAAAGTCCTTAAGAAGAACGCGTGCCCTACTCGGCTACAGAGGTCGTCGACGAGATCAGTGAGGTAGTGGTTGTTGTTGTCGGCGGAACTGTGGTCGTAGAGGTCGTTGTTGAGGTTGTTGTTGAGGTTGTCGTCGTTGGATTCGGATTCGGCACACTTCCATCAAAACTCGGAAGGCTCTCGCTGTAGGTCACGTTTTCAGGCTCGCTGACACCATTCCACACGAGCACAGATTCACCAAGTTCAACCAGTGACTGGAAGTACTCAGAGATATGCATTGGAATTCGAACACAGCCATGTGAGGCCGGCTCAGCAGGCACTTGAATTGCTCCATGAACAGCGATTCCGTAGTTGAAGTACACCGGGTTCCACATGTCCCCTAGTGGGCCATTCCGAATGCCTTCCACAAGGCGTCGATATTCAAAAACTCCACCTGGAGTCTTTGCATATGCACAAATCTCTCTAGTGATCGGCTCTTCAAGGAGTTCACCCTCAGAATCTGTGTCGTAGGTGACAACTTCGCAATACAACGCCGGTTCTCCGAACTCATCGAGTTCTCCCGATGACATATGAGTGATGAGCGCTGGCACGTCCTTGTGAAAGACAACGAGCACCTGCTCCTCAAGGTAGATCTCGGTGTGATTTTGGAGACCGCCGGTGGGGCGACGAGGTCGCACCATCAGCGGCTCTTGCATCCGATCCCATAGGGCTGGGGTCACCACTCCGGTTGCGTCTTGACGAGGCACCCCCATCACCAACTTTTCGTACGCCCACACGGCCTGCTTCGTCAACGTGCCAACGACTCCATCAATCGGACCTGGGTCGAATCCGATATCGGCAAGCCGTTGCTGCACCATTTCAACGTCCTCTCCGATAATTCCGCGTTCGAGATTGCGCGACAGAGGAACCTTCGGAACAGTTGTCGTGGTGGTAGTTGCGGGAATAGTCGTCGACGAAACCACCGGCTCATCATCAGCATCGTCGACACCCGATGTTCCACCCACGACTGCGACAACGACAAGCAAAAGAGCCGCAACGACTGCGGGTATCCATCGGCGGTATTGGTTGAACATCATGTGCAAGAAAGAGCGTTACAAGGTGAGTGTGACGGGAGAACAAGACAATAAATCACGGCACTGTTGAAACGAACAGTGTCAACGAACGGAGCAGACCTCGTGTCGATCATGACCGCCGGAGATCGCGGCGCAACGTCCACATCTCTGAAAGCATCTTTCGAATGACTGCCGGTGATGAAAGTGTCGATTCGCCACGAGTCCTTGGGAAATAGTCGACGCCCATCTGCATAACTTCAAAACCTTCACGCTGAGCCCGGATGATGAGTTCCGCATCAATGAACGAACCTTCGCTCTTCAGTTCCACTGCATCGAGCACCTTTCGACTCACCAGTTTGCATGCAAAGTTGATATCCCGAACCCGAACACCGAAGGCCGCCTTAATCAGCGTGTTATACACCGTGGAGTACACCGCTCGAAGTGCTCCCTCGCCGGTTCGGTCAAAACGATACGCGCTCACAATGTCAGCCTCGTACTCACGAAGCAGTCGAACAATGCGGGGCAGCTCATTGAGATCAAACGGCAGGTCAGCATCGGTGTAGAGCACGATGTCACCTTGTGCGGCAGCGAATCCTGACCGCATTGAGCCGCCGAGTTTCCGATTCGTCGGGTGATGAACAACACGAACGCGCGAATCTTCTTCTGCGAGTCGGTCGGCAATAGCAGTAGTGCAATCGGTCGATGCGTCGTTAATGATGATGAGCTCATACTCAGCGATCTCGCCTGAGGTGATCATGCGCTCACACGAACGACGGCCGTAGGCAATCGCCCGCTCGATGTACTCCTCTTCATTCCACATTGGGTAGAAGATCGACAGCGTCGGCGGAGCCGTAGTTGTTGCTGACGGGGAGTTCATGGCTCCAAAGGCTACCGACGAACTGTCCATCAGTAGGTTCAGGCGATCGCACCTACAATTGGATCAATGGCGCTCCCCGATGATCTCACACCTCCGGCACCACCTCGCGCCGATGGCGAAATGAGCGGTGGATGGAAAGCGACGGTCACCCTCACATGGATTGGCGTCGTCATCGGGCTTGCCTCGGTATGGGCGGTGAGCAGGCAAGTGGGTCTTAGTACTTGGTGGCTCGGCCCGCCCGCAAATGGCCGACACCTTGTGGTCAACTTAGTGCCATTCGTTGCCCCTTTTCTCGCCCTCATTTTGGCGATCGGTGGTTCGCACCGAACATGGAAAATTGGCATATTGGCTGGGGCGGTCATCACGCTGATCGGTGCTGTCGACCTCGGCCGAGTCACCCGCCTCGGCGTCGTTGAAATCGTTCTCGGCCTTGCGGGAGCGGGTTCCTCCCTTGCTTCTTGGATTGGTACGCCACGTGCTACTTCGCCCTGACCGATAACGGCGATAGGTTCAGTTGCCATGTCGAACGTGTTGATGACGCTTCCTGCAGGTGAGCGGGTCGGAATCGCCTTTTCTGGCGGGCTTGACACCTCTGCTGCCGTTGCCTGGATGCGGGAGGGTGGAGCAAGCCCGTACTGCTATACGGCTGACCTTGGCCAGTATGACGAGCCTGATCTCTCTGGCGTGCCTGACCGCGCCCTTCAGTACGGAGCGGAGGCTGCTCGGCTCATTGACTGTCGTGACGAACTTGTTCGAGAAGGCTTGATGGCATTGCAGTGTGGAGCGTTTCACATTCGCACGGCCGGCCGAACCTATTTCAACACCACCCCAATTGGTCGCGCCGTCACCGGCACGCTGCTCGTCCAGGCAATGCAAGAAGATGGTGTCGACATTTGGGGCGATGGCTCTACCTACAAGGGAAACGACATCGAGCGGTTCTATCGCTATGGCCTGATGGTCAACCCGAAGTTGCGAATTTACAAACCGTGGCTCGATGAAGCGTTTGTTGAACAACTCGGTGGCCGCACCGGGATGAGTGAATTCCTCACCACTCGAAACCTTCCCTATCGAGACTCGGTGGAGAAGGCGTACTCAACAGATGCAAATATCTGGGGCGCTACGCATGAGGCGAAAGCGCTAGAGGAACTCTCCACGGGAATGGAGATTGTTGCGCCAATCATGGGAGTTGCCCATTGGGATCAAACGATCGATATCGCACACGAGGATGTCACCATCACGTTCGAGGAAGGCTGGCCTACCGAGATCAACGGCAAGACATTTGACAATCATGTCGAGCTGGTACTTGAAGCCAATGCGATTGGTGGACGTCACGGCCTTGGCATGAGTGACCAAATTGAGAACCGCATCATCGAGGCAAAGTCTCGGGGGATATATGAAGCCCCCGCTCTCGCCCTGCTGCACATCGCCTACGAGCGGCTGATGTCAGCGATTCACAACGAGAACACGATCGAGAATTACCACACGATGGGATTGCGCCTCGGGCGCCTGCTCTACGAGGGTCGCTGGTTTGACCCTCAGAGCCTCATGCTCCGGCAGCCGCTGCTCAATTGGGTCGGATCAGCCATCACCGGTTCTGTGACGCTCCGCCTTCGTCGAGGAGACGACTATTCGATTCTCGACACCACAGGACCCGACCTCACCTATGAGCCTGATCGTCTCTCGATGGAACGAGTTGAAGATGCTGCGTTTGGGCCGCTCGACCGAATCGGTCAACTCACGATGCGGAATCTTGATATCACCGACTCACGCGACAAACTCGACGTCTACCGCCGGGTGGGTGCACTCGGAAAAGGCGGAGCGCTCGAACTCGACCCGACTCGTGACTGAACGCTCGCATCAATTGGTGCGAGCTTCGACAATGGCTGCGAGTAAATCTGCTCGGCCGGGCATGGTCGCAACTTCGACGTATTCGTGATCAGCATGGGCTCCGCCACCCACGGCGCCGAGTCCATCAAGTGTCGGGACACCTCGTGCGGCGGTGAAGTTCCCGTCGCTGCCTCCTCCGACCGCCACTCCGACAACGGAAGCATCATGAGCGAGCGCAAGCGGCATGAGCTCAGCCGAGGCTGATTCAGGCATCGGTGGGCGACCGACCCGACCACTCACCTCAATGGTTGCCTCTGGATTCACCGGAGCAAGATCTGCAAATGCAGCTTCAATGCGATGTGCTTCTTCTATCGACGTCACCCTGACATCGACCCGAATGCGGGTTTCGGCTGGGACAACATTGTCGGCCGAGCCCGAATGTGCCACCGTCGGCGTCACCGTCGACTCCTGCAGATCATCAGCAAACTCAGCGATTGCTAGCACCTGATGCGCTGCTTCAACAAGAGAGTTCACGCCGCGATGAGGTTCGAGTCCGGCATGTGCGGCTCGACCACCGATCACGACTTCGAAGGTGCCGGTGCCCTTTCGGCCTGTCTTTAGTGCTCCGCCATCGCCACTTGGCTCCAACACGAGCACCGTTCCGCACGCAACGGCTCGCTCTTCGAGAAGTGATCTCGACGTCGTTGACCCGACTTCTTCATCGCACGAGAGCAATATTTCAACTCCTGAGCGGTCGCTCATTGAGGCAACCGCATGAATTGCTTGCACAATTCCGGCCTTCATATCGAATACGCCAGGCCCGGTAGCTCGGCCGTTCTCGACGTTGAACGGCCGCTGGTCGAGGGTACCTGCGGGAAACACGGTGTCGTGGTGCCCCAAAATGAGCACCTTTGGGTCACCGCCTCCGGTCCAGTGCACGTGCGGACCCGCCCCCTCATCGATGAGGGTTGGACGCGTTCCTAAATGCCGTTCTATGAGATCGGCAACTACCTCAGCCGATCGTGCCAACAATTGCGGGTCACTCGAGGGTGACTCGGCTTCCACAAGTTGCCGGAGATCATCGATCATCGTTTCGAGCACGTCGCCCATGACCTATACGCTAGCCCTGGGCGCGGTGACTTATCCTCTCAGCCCCACAGATCAGCGCTAAGTTCTTCTCGATAAGGAGGGTCAGCCCCCCGCCGACCAACCGCGATCGCAGATACGTGAACACCTGCCGTCGCTGCAGCCGCAACGAGATCAAGGTCACTCAACGTGTCGCGGTGCACGTCAGAGTGTGTGCTGCGTTGAACCCACCACGCCACAAAACCGGCACAGAAGGTGTCTCCAGCCCCAACGGTGTCAACGATGTCGACATAGGGAACAGCCACCTGGGTTGAACCCTTCGAGGTGAGAATCTCAATTGGCGACGAACCCGCAGTCACCACGACGGCCTTCGGGCCTCCTTCCAGCAATCGATGTGCAGCCGCTATTGCGTCAAGTTCTGGGTAGAGATACTTGAGATCCTCATCACTCACTTTGATGATGTCTGCTGCGGCTACCACCGTATCCAGGCGTGCTCGGTACTCGTCAGGCTGTGTGATCACCGGAGGCCGACAGTTGATGTCGATCAACGCCAACGTTGTCGGCGATCTCTCAACGACGAGTTGCGCAATGTAATTGGCCACCGGCAGGAGAACGAGCCCGAGGCCTCCAGTGAGTATCCACCCCTCATCAACGTGAGCGTCGCCACCAGCGATCTCTCTCGCAGCGGTGCCATCGACATAAAACCGGTACGACGCACTGCCGTCGTCGGACAGTTCGGCTAATGCGAGAGTGGTTGGCGTTGTTGTGCGGCGCACGTGGTCGACGTTTACTCCATCGTCAGTCAGTTGGCTTAATAGGTCATCACCAAATCGATCTTCAGAGATCGCGCCGATGAAGGCCGTCTCGACACCAAGTCGACCGAGCGCTCGCGCTGCGTTGAACGGAGCACCGCCGCACACGGCCTCTACTTCTCCTCCATCCGTGACGATGAGGTCGATCAATGCTTCGCCGAACACCGAGACCTGCGGCGCTGTTGACATGTCATCATCGTCGCAGACGTTTCGCAAAACCTGCGACATTCTCAAAAGCGGCGAGGCAAGTTCGTTTTCCTCTGCGAAGATGGAAGCGATGTCAGTATTCACTGTTATCGCTTTCATCGTTGGCACCATCGTGCTGATTTCGGGCGCTGACGTCATGGTGCGCGGGGCAGCACGCATCGCCGCAAGCAGTGGCCTTTCGCCGGTGGTCATCGGTCTTACCGTCGTCGCATTCGGAACGAGTGCCCCTGAACTCGCCGTGAGCATTGGGGCAGCGACCCGAGGCACTAGCGATCTGGCCCTCGGAAATGTTATTGGCAGCAATATCGCCAACATCCTCCTTGTTCTCGGCTTGTCAGCAGTTGTCGGCTCAGGGCTCGTCGTCGCGTTTCGTATCGTTCGCATCGATGTTCCGATCATGATCGGCGCATCAACTGCAGTCATCGTGCTCGGTCTCGACGGATCGCTTGGACGTATCGATGGTGCGCTGTTTGTTCTCGCCCTTCTCGCCTACCTTTTCCGAACGGTGTCATCTGCGAGGTCAAATGCCGATGGCGAAAGCCACCGTCACATTGCGAAAGAATACGAAGAGGGTCTTGCAGCTGAGATTTCAGGGACGCACCCGCTATGGCAAAGCTTCGCACTTGTTGTTGTGGGCATCGCCATGCTCGTCACTGGCTCACAGTTGCTCGTCACTGCTGCAACAGACCTTGCAACGGCCTTGGGGGCAAGTGAGTTCCTCATCGGTCTTACCGTGGTCGCTGTCGGAACATCGCTACCCGAAATTGCAACCTCAATCGTTGCAGCCGCCAAAGGTCAACGAGACCTCGCCGTCGGAAACGCAGTGGGCTCGAACTTGTTCAATCTTCTCGCAGTGCTGGGTTTCACCTCTCTCATTGCACCGATTGAGGTGGGCGATACCGCTCTCGGCTTTGACCTTCCGTTCATGCTTGCGGTTGCAGTTGCATGTCTTCCCATATTCGTCAACGGGTATGTCATCAAACGTTGGGAAGGAGTGCTGTTCACCAGTTACTACGTTGGCTATCTCGTGTGGCTCGGGCTCGATGCTGCGTCGTCCTCCATTCACGATGAGTTCAGCTTTGCCATGCTCGTGTTCGTCGTGCCACTCACCGCAATCACACTCATCGTGACTAGCTTGCGGGCGGCGCGTCCGGCGCAGACGACAGTGCAATAGCCTGATTGCTATGGAGCGGAGTCGCCACATGTCGGTGGCTGATGTCAGGTACGAACACTCGACATTGCGGCACCGACAATGCCGGCCGTGTTTTCAAACTCCGCTACAACAATTTCGGGGCGGACCTCGAGTAGCGGCACCCATTTCTCCGCTGATTTCGATGCTCCTCCCCCGACGATGATCACATCAGGCGAGAACAGCGCATCGACAGTCTGAAGGTACCTCGACACTCGGCGAGCCCATTTGCGCCACGTCAGATCTTCACGTCTACGAGCACTCGCTGCCGCCCACCGCTCAAATGACTCACCTCGGAACTCAAGGTGACCGAGCTCAGAATTTGGAACGAGACACCCATCAATAAACAAGGCTGAGCCAATTCCTGTTCCAAATGTCAGGGTGATGACGACTCCCCGACGGCCTGCTCCGGCCCCGAACGACATCTCGGCGACACCTGCGGCATCAGCATCGTTCATCACGACCACGTCGTGTTTCACCAGTGAGGAGAACAATGTCTCCGCATCGACGTCAATCCAACTCTCGTCGATATTGGCTGCGGAGTGGACAATGCCATTTCGCACCACAGACGGGAGCGCTATCCCGACAGGGCCTTCCCATTCAAAATGCCGAAGGAGGTCGACAACAACGTCAGCCACCGCCTCCGGGTTCGCCGGATGCGGCGTCGGAATTCGAAACCGTTCATCAACGAGCTGGCCAGACTGTGACAAATTCACTGGGGCGGCTTTCATTCCGCTGCCGCCGATGTCGATACCAAACCCGATGTGTGAGGTCACGGGCACCAACGTTATCGATCAGGCTTTGGCTCTCGTCTTGCGAAGTACAGGATCTGCGAGCGCCAGCGCACGGTCTGCGAACGACAGCACGCGCCCAGCAGCGCCCGGGGTGTCACCGTCGACAAGGTTGCCCATGACCTGCAGGGTGATGTTCGCAATTGAGTGAGTTCCAACTGCAACCCGTAGCCCGGTTCGCAGCAAGAACGGATGTCCGATGAGGAACGCAAACCGTCGGCCGGTGCGGAGGAATGCATCGAACCGCTCGCCAACAGCATTGTCGTAGCGAGACTCGGCACCAGCCGGATCTCGAAGATATTCGTCGGCCGCAAGCATTCCAGATTCGAGCCCGTAGTCGATCCCCTCGCCATTCATCGGGTTAACAAGTCCTGCAGCATCGCCTACCGCCATCCAACCGGGTCCTGAACGCTTCACCACCGACATTGGCAACCGCCATGCACGTGCCTTTCCAATGTCGGCTCCAAGACTCCACGAATCCTCAACCGTGGCTCGATACGACGAAAGCAACTTGTTGAGATTGAGGCTCTTGAAGCCCTTCATCGTCGACAGTGCGCCAACACCGATATTCACTGAGCCATCTCCACATGGAAACATCCAGCCGTATCCGGGCACGGGTGTTCCGTGTTCATCGCGGAGTGTGAGGCACGCCTCCAACATGTCATCGGCATGCCTCGGCGACTCGACATAGCTTCGAATTGCAAGGCCAAACGGTTCATCAGCGACGCGGACTGCGCCGAGGTCTCGAGCTACAGCGCCGGGAGCACCTGTCGCGACGATCACCTTTTCGGCGTAAACCTCGCGTGTTCCGCCTGCGCATTCGACTCGAACACCTCGGACTACATCATCTTCGATAATCGGTCGCGCCGTCGACTGAAACAACACAGTTGCACCTGCAGATTCGGCAGCGCCGATGAGCTCCGCATCGAGGCTCTGACGCGGCCACACGGCACCGAATCCGGGAAACCGATCGGTTTCGGGCCACGGCAACTCACGTATCTGGCGGCCGGCAATCATTCGCAGACCAGAGATTCGATGCGATGCATCGATTGGAATGTCAAGTTCTTTCAGCGCTGCAACCGCCCGAGGGGTGAGCCCATCACCGCAGATCTTGTCTCGGCCTCGTTCTCCAGATTCGAAGACCGCTACCGATGCCCCTGCGCGCGCTGCACGCATCGCAGCAGCCGAGCCGGCTGGGCCTCCACCAATAACTACAAGGTCAACTCGTTCACTCACAATGGAACGTCAGTTCTCGCCAGCGATCAAGTGATGATGTCGGATGACCTCCGCAACGATAAACCGGAGAAACTTTTCAGTAAATGCGGGGTCGAGGCCGGCTTCGGTAGCAAGGGTCCGAAGGCGCTCGATCTGTTCGTTTTCACGGGCCTCATCCGCAGGAGGAAGCCCGACTTCAGCCTTGTATTCACCGACCGCCTGGGTGATCTTGAAACGCTCTGCGAGCATGCAAACAAGAGCGGCGTCAATATTGTCAATACTTGCTCGATAGCGAGACAAACGGTCGTCGTTCACGGGGCATGCTCCTCGGTGGTATCCGCCTTTAAAACGCTAGCGGCATTGCGCCTATACAGCCATCCCTGCTCAAGTATCGGCGGTCACCGTGCAGAACCTGGCCAATATCCGATCGCAATTCGATCGTGCCCGAATGCGTCACGACGGACCTCGCAGTCGACGTACCCGTGCTCATCAAGGAGATACTCCGTCGCCAACCGCTGGTCAGCACCGATTTCGAGCACGAGGACACCATTCGCCGTCAGAAAGTCGCCTGCCCTCCGAATAATTTCACGAATTGCATCAAGCCCCTCAGAGCCCGAGTACAGCGCAACTTCCGGCTCATAATCTGAGACACTCTCGTCGATATCGGGGCTGTCCAGCGCGATGTACGGGGGGTTCGACACGATCACATCGGCCTGCAGGTTCGCCGGTAGTGCATCAAACCACCGGCTCTCGATGATCGTGACATTTCGCGCTGGTCGACCAATTCCTGCGAGGTTCGCCCGGGCAACTGCGAGAGCATCCGGAGAGATGTCGGTCATCCATATCGACGTGTTATCGATTGGGAGTTCGATGGCGAGCGACAGACCAATTGCGCCGGAACCCGTCCCTAGATCGATCACGGTTCGCGCCCCTTCCACCGACCTTGCGAACTCAATGGCAACGCCGGCAACCTCTTCGGTTTCCAGGCGAGGAATAAGTACCCGCTCATCAACGAAAAGATCGAGATGCCGAAATGCCCACCGACCGAGGACATATTGCAATGGCTCTCCTGAGCGGTATCGCCCGATCATGGCATCAAGATGGGCCACCATGCGCTCTGTCACCTCCTCGTCGAGAACGTCGTCAACCCGATCAGCCGACACTGCGACTTCGACCAGCCACCGAGCGTGTGTTCGGTCTCCAATGACTCCCGCAGTCGACTCGATAAGTTCGCGAACGGTCGTCA